>Ga0116191_1001400_pt1 | contig 19569 bp, 8 predicted proteins | sample AD_UKC111_MetaG_FD_89897 | JGI IMG/M metagenome (GOLD analysis project Ga0116191, IMG submission 89897) | Active sludge microbial communities of municipal wastewater-treating anaerobic digesters from Hong Kong - AD_UKC111_MetaG | ecosystem: Engineered > Bioreactor > Anaerobic > Digestate | place... | reverse complement strand
TTTTTGAACCAATCCACTATTTCTTAATTCTTCAATACTTGGAAGATTTGTTGTACAAACATCAGGTATCAATGCTTCAACCTCTGCAACATGACTTGGCAAAGATGGTCCACCCAAATTTGATTTCAACTTATAACCATTATATGATGGTGGGTTATGGCTTGCAGTAATTACCACTCCAAGATCAGCATTATTCTGCACAACTCCCAAAGATACCATTGGGGTAGAAACAAAACCTTCTGCAAGGTAGGTGGTAATTCCATGAGCTCCCAAAACTTGTGCTGTAGTTTCTGCAAATAATTTTCCGCCAAAGCGACAATCATGACCAATAACTACTTTTGATTTATTGCCTTTTTTTAGCCATAAAGCAGTAGCTTCTGCCACTCTTTTTACATTATCCACCGTATAATCATCGGCGATAATTGCCCTCCAACCATCCGTACCAAATTTTATATTTACCATAATTTTAGTATATTAATATTTGTCAATTAAATTAGCAAAATTCCAAACATCTTGATAAGTATTATACATCGGCACAGGTGCCACTCTTATAACATTTGGCTCTCTCCAATCACAAATTACGCCATTTTTATTAAGATATTTATACAATTCTTTGCCTTTTTCATCTGTAAGTAGTGAAATTTGTGCACCTCTACTTGCTTCATCTTCAGGAGATATTATTCTGAAAATCTTTTTTTCGTTTTCAATATTTTTCAATAAAAAATATAAATAACCACTTAGTTTTAAACTTTTAGCTCTCAAAGCATCCATACCAACCGAATCAAACATATCTAAGCTTACTTTATGAGCAGCAAAACCAAATATTTGTGCATTGCTAAGTTGCCATCCATCTGCTCCTTCCATCGGAACAAAGCCTTTTTTCATCTCAAATCGATCTAATTCGCGATAACCCCACCATCCAGCAAATCTTTTCAAATCGGTATTTTTCCCATGTCTTTCATGAACAAATACACCTCCAGGTCCGCCAGGTCCTGAGTTCAGATATTTGTAACTACACCAAACTGCAAAATCCACATTCCAATCATGTAGTTTTAAGGGTAGATTGCCAGCAGTATGTGCCAAATCGAACCCTACCTTTGCACCAACTTCGTGACCGATTTTTGTAATCTGCTCTATATCGAATAGTTGCCCAGTGTAGTAATTGACTCCACCCATCATAATCAATGCTACTGAAGACCCATGATCTTGAATTGCTTGAATGATATCTTCATTTCGCAAACAATGTTCATTTTCTCTCGGTTTTAATTCAATTATTGCATCATTAGGATCGAATCCATGATATCGAACTTGAGATTCCATAGCATATTGATCGGAAGGAAATGCACCAGCCTCCATAATAATCTTATATCTTGATGAAGTTGGTTGATAAAAACTGACCATCATCAAGTGAAGATTTACTGACAACACATTCATCACAGTTACTTCACTAGGCAATGCGCCAACTAATTTAGCAGACTGTGGCTTTAGAAAGTGATGATATGATTTCCAAGGCAAATTCCCTTCGAAGTGTCCTTCTACACCATAGATTTCCCATTGGTGCAATTCATTGAGCAGTGCATTTTTTACACCTTTTGGCTGAAGACCAAGTGAATTTCCACATAGATAAATGCAATTTTCTTGATTATGTTTGGGGAAATGAAATTCTGATTGAAGATAACCTAATGGATCAATTTGATCCATATATTTTGCAAATTGGAGATTATTTTCGTACGAAATCATATCAAAAATTTGAAAGCAAAGTTAACTTTTTTATTTTTTTTATCGAATTCAAATCAATTATTTATTCAAAACTTAAATTGCTTTGTATTGCATATTTTTCAGGATTTTCAAGCCTTAATAATTGTTTTTTTGTTTCTAGTCCATAAAAATAGCCAGTAAGATCGCCTCCTTTGCCAATTACCCTATGGCATGGGACTACTATTGCAAATCTATTCTGACGATTTGCAAGTCCAACTGCTCTAACAGATTTTGGATTATTTATTTTATTTGCAATTTCAGAATAACTTGTGGTTTTTCCATACGGAATTGATAACAAAATATTCCAAACTGATTTCTGAAAAGCCGATGCATCGCCATAATCTAACTGAAGATCAAAAGACTTTCTTTTTCCATCAAAGTATTCTAAAAGTTGAATCTTAGCATCTTCCAAATATTGACAATTTTCATCACTTATTCCTATGTTTTCAACCTTTTTAATCGATGAAATTCCTTTATTTTTTGTACCTGATATTTGAACAATTCCAATAGGAGTTTGGAAAAATATTTGTTCCATATAATCGAAAAATTAAGTTGCAATATAGAAAAAATAAATAAAAAAATAGGCATTTAAGTTACTTTTACTTAAATGCCTATTATCGATTATGGGTGATTTTGGTAATTGCGTTGCGTTTGTTAAATAATGTTTGCTTTGTATAATCCTTAAAAAGTAATGCAAAGTTAAGCGAATAAATTTAATTGTCAAGTATTATGTCACAAATAAATAAATTAATGTTGAAAATAATTTTTGTATTATAAGTTTGTTATAACATTATATTTTTTATATTTCACATATTACTGTAATTGAATAGTATAGATATTTCAAAAGTTATTAATCATAAAATAATAAATTTAAATTTTTTTAAAAAAGTGAAATTTTTATAAATCTTATTTAAGTTTGAGATTAATCCTTAAAATTGCAATCAAAATCAACTTAGATGATACTTACAGATAAATCAATATTAGATGCCATTGAAAAAAAACAGATCATTATCGAACCATTTGATTTGAGTTGTTTGGGCTCAAATTCTTATGATGTGCATTTAGGAAAATACTTAGCCGTATATGAGGATTCAGTGTTAGATGCTAAAAAACATAATAAAACCAAAGAAATAATCATTGGTGAAGAGGGTTTCGTTCTAATGCCAGGCACTTTATATCTTGGCGTTACAGAAGAATATACAGAAACACATAATTCTGTTCCGTTTCTCGAAGGTAAATCTAGTGTAGGAAGATTAGGTATTGACATTCATGCTACTGCAGGAAAAGGCGATATTGGATTTTGTAACACTTGGACCCTTGAAATATCCTGTGTCCATCCTGTGAGAGTATATGCGGGAATGCCTATTGGGCAATTGATTTATTTCAAAATTGACGGTGATGTAAATAATAGATATAATACCAAAAAAAATGCAAAATATACTGAACGAAGTCTAAGACCAGTGGAAAGCATGATGTGGAAAAACATTTTCTAAAATTCTAAAAGTGCAATTTCCCCTTTAAGATAATTTTTAGCAATTTCATCAATTGACTTTTCTAATGGTGTATATGTAAATGGAGCAGATTTGCTTTTAGAATTGTCAAACTTCAAAAGTATATAAGAATTATAAATGGTTTCTTTTGTTATTATTGGTTTTTCGTTATTGAAATAACTTTTTAAGGATTCCAACCTCCAAGCTATATTACCTAAAGTTGCATTTAGAGGTTTTGTTGGTGGTTTGAGACCTAATTTATTGGAAAATGTTTGAATGAAATTCTGCCAACTTTGATTGCTATTGTTCAAAATGAATTTTTCACTATTCCAATTATTTTCAAGTGAAAGTATAATAAATCGTACAACATCTCGAACATCGACAAATCCTGTAGATCCTATTGGGAAATATTTTAACCCATCTGCAATAGTTTTGAATATTTTACAAGATCCGTTTTCCCAATTACCAGAACCAATCATTATACTTGGGCAAAGAATTGTAGCAGATAAACCTTCTGCAATTGCTCGCCATACTTCCCTTTCTGCCCTTTGCTTACTGATGGCATAGGCAGTGTTGGTTTTATTTTCAACCCATTCACTTTTCTCATCAATTATTTCTATGTTTTCATTGTATCCAAAAGCAGCAATTGAGCTGATATGTATGAGTTTTTTAATGCGATAAAAAAGACAAGCATTTACAATATATTCTGTTCCAACACAATTTACTAAATTTAATGATTCTGAATCAGAAGGAATATAAGAAATTTTGGCAGCACAGTGGATTACGTAATCCATGCCTTCTATTGCCGAATCTATAAAATCTAAATCCAAAATATCACCGACTAACCAATGAATACTTGAGTGGGTATAAATTAAAGAATTAGTATTATTTGAACGAATTGCAAAAATATTTTCATAATGGTTTTCTACTAAATATTTCAAAATGTATGAACCTAGAAAGCCAGATCCACCTGTTATGAGTATTTTATCTTGTGTCGTCAAACAATTAATTTTTCTAATAATGCAACGAGTTGATTCAATTCTGCTTCTTCCAATTCATTGAAAGGAGCGTCAAAGATATGGATATCTTTGTCAATTGTTTCCAATAAATCAAGCCCTTTTTTAGAAATTTTCACTTGTACATTTCTTTTATCTTCCTTGCTTTTCTTATGTAACACATAACCTGCTTTTTTCAATCTTTGTACGAGCCTCGATACGTCACTCATCTTGTCAAGCATTCTTTCTTTTAATAAATTAATTGAACAATGAGCAGGGAACTGACCCCTAAGTATCCTTAATGCATTGAACTGTGTTAGGGTAATATCATATTGTTTTAAATAATTCTGTTGAGCATTACATACACAAACATTAGTGTTAAATAGCTTCTCTGATAAATACTTATGAACTTTTGTTGTACTATAGCTTCTTGAATCGTTTTTGCCATCATAATTTATTTCTAACAAAATTAACAACTATTATTCAACTTTGTTAGAAGATTGCTTAAAATTTGATAAGGGTAAATGTATTTTTTGTGTTGATAACATTAATTTATTAAATCTTTAACATTTCATTTGAATAAACATCCCCGTCATTTTCGTTTAGATTTAGTATTTATTCTGATTTTTAATTTATAAATTAAAATTTCAAAATAAAATTTTGACTTTAGGCTTTATTTTATCAAGTATATAGTTGATAATTAAAATCAAAATAAATTGTCAAATTTATTCAATATTAAATTTTGTATAATAATATAATTCATTACACATTCAAATCAAAATAGTATGAAAAACTTAATTTTAGCATTTTTAATGTTTATTGGGAGTAACATCATTAATGGTCAATGTAATTTGAAAATAACGACCAATGTCAATCCACAAATTACAATTTGTAATAAAGGTAATTATATCTTAAAGCCAACAGTAAATATACCTGCTAGCTTAGCATTATTTAAAGATAATGAATTCTATGCAAACATGGATGAAGGTTATTATAATATTACAGCAAAAGGAACATATAAAATTCTAGCAACAAGTAATGACGATCTGAACTGTACTGTATGGTCAAATGAATTTTCGGTATCGATGATAGATTATCCTGTTGTTCAAATTAGTGCAGTAAAAACATCATTTTGTCCTAGCGAATTGTTAACTATAACTTCAAATATGAATAGCCAATCTGATTGGAATTATCAATGGTATAATGCTGATGTGCCCTTGCAAGGTGAGATTTCAAACAACTTAAACGTTTCTAAGACAGGTAATTACCGATTGGAAATATCCAAAAACGAATGCTCAAAATATTCGGATTTTATTTATGTGAAAAAATTAAATGCACCAATTGCAGATTTTGAGCTAAGTTTGGTAGGTGCTAAAGGAGTCAATCTGACAAACACAACAACTGGAGCAAACAGCTTTTCTTGGGCATTTGGCGATGGTGGAAGCTCAAAATATACCAATCCATCTCATATATATAATAGTAATGGTGATTATAATATCACTTTAATTGCCACTTCTGATAATGGCTGTAATGATACAATTGTGAAAAAACTTACAATTGGAACAACTGCTACTGCAGATTTGCAGGATGGTACAATTGAAGTATTTCCAAATCCTACAACAGATATTATTAGATTTGATTCGAATTTTGATATTTCCAGTTCAAAAATAGCAGTTGTGGATCAATCGGGCAAAGTGATGGATTTGTATATCGATTATGCTCAAAATAAAATTGATTTCTCAAACGTTTCTAGTGGGATTTACTTCGTAAAAGTTGTAGTAGGAGAAAAACAATTAGTAAAGAAAGTGATAAAGATATAGGCTCTTTAGAAATAACTATTATGAAAATAAATTGTTGATATATTAAAATATTTCAAGTAGGTTTGCAAAAATTTATTTCATAAATGGATAATAATCAGAATTTAGAGCAATTTTTAAGTCAAATTTCAGGAAATTTCACTGTTGCTGAGCATGGTGTTCATCCTGATGTGATGCAAAGATTTATTAAAATCTCTAATAAGCTGAATAAATATGATGAGGCGAACGAAGATATAGAGCCGCTGAAAGAAAAATTACAAAACCCCGAAACTCCCACTAAAGTAAAAGAAAAAATTCTAGCAAGACTTGCTACTATTAGAAGTGTTGCTGCATTCAGGTTAGTCGAACAATATTATCTGAATTGTGCTGCAGAAGAAAAATCTTTTGCATCTTTAGCCTATAGCCAAAGTCGCCATTTGATTGAGAACCAATTAACTGATAATAATTCTGGATTGATCATAACTGGTCTTGGAGGGAAAGGTAAAAGACTGAGATATTTTTTTATGATTGTCCTAGAGTCTGATCAAAACTTAAGCAATGCAATTCATCGACTTATCAATGCAGAGGTGGAAGAAACCTTGAAAGAAAATGATTGTGAAGTTGAAAAAATTGATTATTTTACTAGTCATTTAGCCGTTACAGCATTGGTGCCTTTAGAAAAAAACTTAGCCAATATCATTGATATAATTACTGAAAAGTGTAATGAACTCATTCATGTGTTTTTGAAAAACTTTTTTGTAACAAATGGATTCCTGCCATCAGATATTATGACAAATGAAATCATTGATAAATTGCGAAAAAATAAAGACAATGAAGAAAATCAATAATTTATATTGATTCTTCACATCAAAATATGAGCATATAAAATATAATTTTGTAGTTTTCCTATCTTTTATATTTTACGACACTGACTTTATTAAGTCCAATAATGATGCCACATACAATAAATGCGGCAGCAACAATTCCAATAATTAACATATCAAAAATAAATTAATAAGTTCAGTATAGTTTCCAAAAGGCACGGGTATTCATTAAAAAACTTGGATATGTTACTACTTTACGGATATTGATGCAAATCTAAAAAAAATGATTCGATAATTTTTTATTTTTTTTAAATATTTAAGAAAAAACTGATTTCTTTGGTTAAAACTTAAAATGTTAAAATTTTTTAATAAAAAAATTAACATTCAAAGCAGCATAAATAAAAAAGCTTGTATCCTATAAGTATCTTTATAAAATTAAAGAAAATTTTATTTAATTGAAAATATTATTTGGATTTTCATTATTTTGGCGAGATTTTTCGAAAGTGTCCTCATTTTGCACTGTATTAATACGATAAATTAGCTTTTTCAATATTTTATATATGAAACGACTTTTATTCTTTTTGCTTTGTTTTTATTCGTTTTCTTCGTTAATAATTGGTCAGAATTGTACGCCAAGTGATCAATGTTCATCAGCACCAAAGCTATGTATGAATGGATATATTTCTACTACTGCAGGTTATACTGCTGGAAGCGAACCTTGGATGTGCCCAAATGGTGATCCATGGGGGGTTCACAATGATTTATGGATAGCTTTTATGCCTACACAGTCTACTCTTACTATCAATGTTGATGTTATTGGAAATTGCTCTTCAGGAAGTGGGGTTCAGGCAATAATTCATAATAACTGTAATACTGATCCTATTGATTGTGATGTAGATTGCCAAGGGAATCCATCGGTTGGAGCTGGACTTACATTTGTGCCAGGACAAACATACTATTTAAGAGTAGATGGATGTGGTGGTGCTCAATGCCCTATTCAAATAACTGTTGATCCTCCATCAGCGATTAGTGTACCAAATACAGCTTTAAAACCTGATATAGCATTTACAAATGGTCTTGATGTGATTCCATGCCCTTCAGATAAGGAATATAATTATTGTACTAATTTAAATACCTGTGCTACAGTATATAATTGGACTATTGAATCAGGAGATGCTGTAATTACTAATTCAGGAGTTGAAGTTATTGACAATGATCCTGGAAATCCTGGAACAAATATATCAATTACTGGAGCTAATAGGAATTGTGTCAAGTTGAAATTTAATAGTACAAGTCCACCTCCTGTAAAACTTTGTGTACAAGGTGGTAATGGATGTAGCACAACAAATAAAGTTTGTAAGACTATTACTGTAAAAAGACCACCAGATAAAAATATAGCTGTTAAAATTTGTCCTAATATAAGTGCTTACGAGAATGACACTTTGCCAGGCGGACCATTTCCTCCAGGATTTCCTTGTAAAACAGCTGAGAAATATGATATAATAAAAACAGATAAAGATGGTTGCGAATATACTGTGAAGTTATCTGTTACTCAATTGTGTGATTCGATATTTGATTTAGGAGAAATACCATTATGCCCTGGTGAGAAATTCAAGCTTTGTGATTTGGAGTTTGATAGCACTGCAGCAGGTCCTCATGAAGTAATTTGTAAGGCTAAGCCAAAGCAAGATGCTGCAGCTTCACCTCCACAATGTGATACTACAAAAGTATTTTTCATAATTCCAATTTCGATAAGTCCTGTAGTATCTCCAGCTTATTACAAACTGCCTTGTCCTAACTCCAAAGTCAAGCTAGATGGTAAAGGTTCGTATTGGAATCCAGATGATCCTCTTTCGGTGAAATCAATTACTTTCAATTGGCAGAATTATACACCAGCCCCCGGACCTGGTTGGGCAGATATTGTTGGGGCAACAAAAGATACCTTCACTGTCACCCAAGCTGGGCGATATCGGCTTAAAATCACCTTAGTCATAAATTATAAAGATGGGAAGGGTGTAACTAAAACAAAGACTTGTACTGGAATTTCAAAAGAAGCAATTGTGGATCCATCTGATTCGCAGCCTCCACCAGATCCGTCTTATGACCATTCTGGAACATATTGTTCTGGTCAATCCTATACATTCAACATCAATAATCCCGATCCTAACTTGCAATATCGCTGGTTGCGAAAACCACAGAATGATACCATAAGTAAAACAACAACAGCTACATTAATCGTGAATGCACCACGACAAATCTTATGTACTCAAGCAATAAATGCATGTGGGCAGAAGAGTGCAATGGTATGTGATACCATTACTATTACTGGATTACCTGCTGTGCCGCAAGTTAGTGGACCTTTGGGTGTATGTGCTGGTTCGCAAACTGTATATTGTATTACGAACCCTGAAAAAAATACTACTTATGCATGGACAGTTCCTCCTCCAGCAACTTTTGTTTCAGGTCCTGGAGCGAATTGTATAACAGTAGATTGGCCATCGAATGCTTTGCCAGGAAACTTGAGTATAAAAGCAACAAATATTTGTGCTGAAAGAATACGAGATATACCTATTAGAATCTTAGGATTGCCAGGAGATATAACAAAAATTGATGGACCAACAAATGTTTGTCTTGGTGATACCTCTGCTTATTATGCAACAACTAATGATACTACAAATGCTACATTCAAATGGGTGTTAGTTCCTTCTGGAATTGGAAACATCATTGGATCTGATGTGGCAGATACAGTTCAAATAAACTGGATAAAAGCAGGTGATGTAACTGTGAAATTAGTGAATCCATGTGGTGAAGGTCCATTCTTTAATCTAAATGTGAAAGTAAAACTTCCTCCAATCCCTCCAGTAATTAGCGGTCCAAAAACATTATGTGATGGAACAAAAGGAGCAATATATACTATTGATACTTTAAGACCTGGAATTACATATACTTGGCTAGTTTCTGCTGGCGGTACTATTACTGGGGGTCAAGGAACCAAATCAATTACAGTCGATTGGAGTAATTATGGATTACAGACTGTTTCTGTAATCGCAATAAATGAATGTGGTACTCCACAAGTTGATTATCCAGTAACAATAAATCAAGTGCCAAAAGCAAATGCTGGTGTTGCACAACAAATATGTGGATTTAACGGAAAATTTGCTGCTGTACCTAGTGTTGGTAATGGACAATGGAAATTGGTTTCAGGACCTGTTGGTGGTATTGCTAATATTGCCAATTCAACAAATCCAACTTCTAATGTAAATGTTACGGTTTGTGGTGCATATACATTCTCTTGGACTGAAAATAACTTTGGGTGTATTGATAGCACAACAGTTGTTTTAGACTTTAGCGAACCACCTACAATAATCAATTCAAAAGAAAAATGTAATTTAATAGATTTTACATACACAGTTACATTTGAGGTTTCTGGTTGTAAGCCACCATATAAAATATATGATGCAATAACAGGAGTTCAAGTAGGAACTGCAAATACTGCTCCTTATTCCTTCACATCGTCAGTGATAGCAAATGAAGTTCCTTACAAATTTGTAGCCCAAGATGCATTCGGATGTTTTGGAGATACATTAGTAGGGAAACGTAAATGTGATTGTACTACAAAAGCAGATACAGTTTCAATTGCAAAACTAAATGCATGTGAAGATAAAACTTTAACTGCTGTAAGTAAAGGTGGATTTGTAAATGATGGAAATGATACTAAAGAATTTGTTTTACATGGTGGTAGTGGTTCTACCATTGAACCTCCATTTTTGGGAAGAAACAAGACTGGTACTTTCGGATTTAATATCAATACAATGCAATATGAAGTGGTTTATTATATTTCACCTATTGCTGGAAATCAACTAGGATCTGCTCCAACTGATTCTGTTGATTTGAATGAACAATGTTTGCAAGTATCTCCTGGCACACCAGTTGTTTGGCATAAAAATCCTACACCTGATGCAGGTCCAGTTGGTGACACTTGTGGTAAAAGCTATATTATGAAAGCATTAGTTGATGTTGGAACAGGAACATGGAAATTGAAATCTGGACCAGCAGGTGCAACTGCAAGTTATAGCCCTCAGGGATCACCAACTGCTGTTGTTACTGTTACCACTTTTGGTACTTACGTATTTACATGGGAAGAAAATAATTTTGGATGTATTGGAAACGATGATGTAACCATTACATTCAGACCAGATGATTTAGCTATTGCATCACCTGCTCAGCCATTTGTTAAAACTGATTATGTTTGTGATCCAACTGCTGAATTTTATAAAATTACATTAACATTTAGTGGAGGAACAACGCCATATAGAGTAGATTCATTGCCTGGAGTAGCTACAACACCTATTGTTGGCAATAGCTATACTTCTTATTGGATTCCAACTCAATCTAAAGATACATTATTTGTGAAGGATGCAAGTGATTGTATTTTACTAAAAGTTCCTTTATTCCATGTATGTGATTGTATATCAGATGCTGTAGGATTGACAATACAGAATACAGTATTATGTGAATTTGATACTTTGAGTTTAACATCTCAAGTTGTTAAAGATGCAAATGATATTTCAGAGTATATTATTTCAAGTGCTCAAAATGTAAAGACGAACCCCGGATCAATATTACAAAGAAATTCAACAGGTAAGTTTACATTAGATCATGCTATAATGGAATGTGGTAAAACATATTATGCAAGTATAGTTGTTGGAAATCAGAGTAAGACTGTTGCTGGAACAGTAGATTTTAATGATCTATGTTCAGATATTATTACAGAACCAATTGTATATAATTGTCAACCAAAAGCATTGCCAGGATTGTCTGATACGATTTGTGATTTGACTTATAATATTTTAGGATCCACAAATGTTGGTAATGTAACATGGACTCAATTAAGTGGACCTGGAACAACAATATTTGGCAGTCCAAAATATCAAGAAACTTCTACAACAGTTTCACAACCAGGGTTGTACAAATATTTAATGTCAGTGGATAATAAAGGTTGTAAGGATTCTGCTACTATTGATATTAGTTATGGTCAGCAACCAACTGTTGTAGCTACGGCAGCTGAAAATGATTATACTACAGCATTTACTATTACATTGAATATTTCTAATGGAATGCAACCTTATACTGTAAGTGGCAAATCAGTTGTTGGTAATATTTTTGTTGGAGATTCAATTAAATGTAGTTTGAATGTTCCGACACCATATAGTTATACAGTAGTGGATGCTTTTGGTTGTGAGACTTTAGTTACTGGATCTGAGAAGTGCGAATGTGTTACAGATGCTGGAACATTAAACCCAACTGAATTGAATTTATGTAGTAATCAGAAATCGCCTGTAATTGCATTACCAAAAGATATGTATTTGGTGAAAAAAGATAATTATGAATTTATATTAGCTGAGGAGTGTGGTCCAAAAACTGCTACTAAGATTATTGATAGAAATAAAAATGGATCATTTGGATTCTTACCTGGAATGTTATATGATCATAATTATTATATTACTCTAATAGCTGGAGATAGTTTGGCTAATGGACAAATTAACTTTACTGACATCTGTTTGGATTCTACAGAATGTTCAGTTATTAGATTTGTTGAATTGCCTAAAGCTAATGCAGGTTCTGACGACCAAATATGTGGATTACAATATAGCTTAAACGGTAACCTAAGTCTTCCTTTAGGAAAGAGCCAGGGTAGTTGGAAACAATTAAGTGGTAGTGGTGTAGCGGATTTCTCAGATGGTTCAAATGCTAAATCTGAAGTAACAGTAAGCTTATGCGGAACTTATCAATTTGTTTGGACGGAAGATAATAATGGTTGTACTAGCTCAGATACAGTTCAGATTATATTCAGTCAACCTCCAACCTTGACATTTAAAGAATCTGTATGTAATAATATTTATACAAATTATACTGTGAAATTCGAAGTTGTAGGTTGTGGAGCTCCATATACCGTGACTGGAATGAATGGAGGTAACTTAGTAGGTAACTTATTTACTTCTAATCCGATCAATGCTTCAACAATAGATTATAGCTTTACTGTAAAAGATGTATATGGATGTTCTCAAGTTATTTCTGGAACATTAGATTGTAATTGTAAAGGAACAATTTACGGTACAATTGACCCAGGAATAACCAAAGTTTGTGTCGATGCACAGGGTCAAGGAACTGTTTCTGCTGTTATGTCAAATAATACCTTAGATGCTAATGATACCTATATGTATATTTTAACAGATAAATCTCCAGGTATTGGAGCAATATTATCTACAAATAAAACAGGGGTATTCTCCTTCATCAATGGATTACAATACGACAAAACTTATTATATAGTTGGGGCTATTGGAGATAGTTTGGCAAACGGTAATGTTGATTTGAGTGCTGCTAATAAATGTCTATTATCAAAATCAGTTCCTGTAGTTTTCCATCAAAAACCAGTAGTAAATTGCCCAGCTAATGGAGTTGTAAACTGTAATTTGAGTTATACATTAGTTGCAAGCTCAAATGTTGGATCTGTGAAATGGTCAAAAGTGAGTTCACCTCCAGGTACATTCCCTACATTTGATAATGTCAACAATGGTACTACAAAAGTAATGGTAAATGATACAGGATTCTATGTATTTAAGTTCTCCGCAGATAATAAAGGATGTACGGATGAATGTAATGTAAATGTGAGCTTCAATAAATATGCTTCACCAGCATATACTCCTGTTGTATATGATTGTAATAAATTTGGAGCCGATACTTCTTATATTGTAACATTTACATTGTCAGGAAACCCTCCATTCCAATTATTAGCTGGATCTACTCCAGGAGTAATTAATGGAAGCCAATTTACTTCGAATCCAATAAAGAGTAGCTTGCCATATAAGTTTATCTTTAAAGATGCAAAATCTTGTGATTCAACAGTAATTGATGGAGATCATCTTTGTGATTGTAAAGCAAATGCAGGAAATCCTTTACCATTAGTTAATATATGTGAAGGAACAGATACTACGATACAATTGAATTCATTACTCGTAGGTGAAGAGCCAGGAGGAGTTTGGAGTGTGTTGCCAATATCATCAGGTTTTGATGCATCTAAAGGTACTTTTACAACTAAATCTGTTTTACCTAACGAATATGTATTTACATATACAATAAGTCCTAAGTTTTCAGCACCACCTTGTGATGGGGATACATCGAAATTACAAATTAATATTAACCCAACACCTTATGCTGATGCAGGATTAGATCAAGGTTTGGGTTGTAAGATTAAAGTAGCTACAATTGGTGGTAGTGCTACTACAATAGATCCTGATTTGGATTATAAATGGAGTGGACGATTATCTGCTATTTTAGTAGATACTGCTAGAGTTACAACCGTCTCAGATTCAGGTACTTTCATATTAACAGTAAAATATAAAGGCTCTGTTTGTTATGATCGAGATACAGTTGTTATTAGTAAAACTATTACTGAACCAGTGATTGCAACTACTCAATTCGATCCGAAATGTACTGGAGAGAAAAATGGTGGTGTTATATTGAAAATTACTGGCGGTAAAGCACCATATATTTTCAATTTTGTAGGTATAGAAGGTGTTTATACTAAGAAAACTGATAGTTTACAATTCAAATTCTTAGCAGCAGGTTCATATCCTATGGTAGTAGAAGATTCGAATGGTTGTGTGGTGAATAAGAAAATTACAATAGCTGATCCACCTTTATTGGAGATATTTGCAGGAGATGACGTAACAATTGATCTTGGAAGTAGCAAACAACTTTATGTTGAAAAGAATTATCCTATAGAATATATTGATACAATTATTTGGGATCCAGCACCTTTGGATACTTTCAATGTAAAAGTAAGAGATACTTTGACAATTTCACCTAAGGAAGGTACTGTTTATTGTGCAACTGTAATAACTACAAGTGGCTGTAAAGCAACAGATTGTGTTAAAATTAGTATAGATAATAAACGACCAGTTTATATACCGAATGTATTTAGGCCAGATGGAGATGGTTTAAATACCGCATTAAATAAACGACTCAGTATTTTTGCAAATATCAATTATGTTGAAGAAATTCAAGATTTTGAAATTTACAATCGTTGGGGCGATGTAATGTATAAATTACAGAATTTCCAACCGAATGATCCTGCTTATGGATGGGATGGAACATTCTTAGGTAAACCATTAGACCCTGGAGTTTATGTTTACTGGGCAAAAATCAAATTTAAAGATGGTACAGTTGAAGTGTTTAAAGGAGATGTGACATTAATTCGATAAAAGAAAAATTTAATTTTATAGATTTTAAAATATAATAAGAGGTTGCTTTACTTAATAAAGCAGCCTCTTTTTTTATTTTTCGCCATTCATTATCATTCAATAACTTTAAATTATATTATTATTATTGGTAAAATGTGAATAATTTTGCAGATTATTTAAAATTATGCAATATCAAAGGTTAATTATAACACTATTCATTTTTATTTCTATTCACATTTTTACATTTGGGCAATATGAAGATTGTAATTCAGCATATAATGTACCCGACAAAACAACATTAAGTGTTCCTAATGTTTATAATTATGGAAACGTGAAGGACCCAGTTATAGAAGACTTTACTCAGTGCTTTCAAGGAAATGAAGACAAATCATATTGGATTAAATTTAAAGCACTTACATCTGGTACATTCGAATTTGCATTGACACCAAATGGATTGATGGCAGATTATGATTTTATACTTTATGATGCTTGCCCTTGTGATACCAACAGAAATGTTATTGCATGTAAATGGCTTGGTTCAATAATTAATAATTTCAAGCCCACTGGTATTGCAACAGATCCAATGTCAAGTTTTGGCATTCCACCCATTGACGCTTTGGAATTTACAAATACTATAAATCTTATAGCAGGAAAATCTTATTTCATGCTCTTGAATAACATTACAGCATCGCTGGACCCTACAAATGATGTTGGATTTTCTTTAATTTTTGGTGGAACAGCAAATATTGGCTTAGTAGATGACAACCAATTTGGGATTCAAAATTTGAATTTTACAGGACCTGATATTGTTTGTCTTAATCAAAAAAATGTAAATTATAACGGGAATGCGACTTCTACATTAGGGTATCCAATAAGTTATTATTGGAAAGCAAGTAATGGAATAACTTTCAATGACGATAGTTTGAAGAATATACTTTCTGATTTTTCGCTATCTGGGGGCGATATTTGCTTGAAAGCTTCAGATCGATGTTATGCACCAAAAAGTATTTGTAAATATATCGCAATATCTAGCACTCCTGATATAACTGCTTTAGATACAATATCTTGTCATAATAATACTTTTGATTTGAAAAATTTGAATGTATTAGATTTGAATAATTCTTTAGGTAATCTGAATTACTTTGATAATGGTCAAAAAGCATTTATCAATATTGATTCTATTTCAAATATTATCAACAAATCTGGAAAGTATTTTATTCGGAAAACAGTGAATTCAAATTGTTTTGATACTTCTTCTGTCGATATTATAATTCAAAATATTAAATTTCAAAAAGATACTTTTAGAATATGTAGTGATGAGACAAGGCTAGACACATTGCCAATATCCGAAATCAACGGCAACAAAAATTTGATTTATACATTTTATCCAGATAGTATTTCTGCATCACAAAATAAGAATATTCTAACTAACCCATTAGTTAAGAACTCTGGAACTTACTGGATTAGAGGTGATTCGAAGGAAGGGTGTTATTCTATTTCTCCATTAGTTGTTGATTTTTTACCCTACCCTTCATTACCAAGTATTACAAATTATTACTTATGTGATAGTTGCCTATTGGTAGATACGTTTTCTTTCCCATCGCTAGTAATGCCTTATACTACTAAAATTTACCCATCTATTGCTCTTGCATCATTAGATTTTGGACAAATTAATAATGTAATGTCTTGTAAAAGTGAATCTTATGGTGTTAAAGTAATCAATGCAAATGGATGTTATACAATTACTGAACTGAACATTACTAAAATAAATCCATCGACATGTTCACTAGTTGGTTCTGATTCCATTTGTAAAAATGTGGATAAAGAAGTTCAATTGAATTTTAATTTTAGTGGATCTGCACCTTTTACAGCAATATTTAGCAATGGAAGCTCGAATGACTCTATTACAACTAACCAAATAAATTATATTCATAAAGTTACAGTAAATAAAGCAACAAATTTCACACTAACTAATTTAAAAGATGGAAATTATAGCTTTTGTCAGAATGCAAAAATCTCCGGTTCATTCAATGTAAAGGAACTAAGTCAACCCAATATAAAAAGCACTAATATCATTTGTGATTCGACTAGAAAGTCATATAAAATTCAAGTCGAAATTGAAGGAGGCAATGGGAATTATCTCGTAAATGGATCAAATATTGTAGGAACCTCTTTTCTAAGTAATCCAATTTTAAACGATTCGATTTATAATTTCTTAATTCAAGATAGCTATAAATGTATTCCAGATACAGTAAAGGGAGTAGCTACTTGCGAATGCACAAATTCTGCGGGTTATATTGATGAAATGGACACGTTGGTACTTTGTAAAACAGATATTGCATTTGCCACTGCCTATAATTTCAAACTTGATCTGGAGGATAAATTAGAATTTATTCTTCATGATGGATCTGGAAACAAGATAGGAAATATTGTCGCAAAGGGAGAAGATCCAATCTTTAGTTATAATCCGAATATAATCACTAATAAGGTATATTACTTATCGACAATTGTTGGCGATAGCTTGTCAGATGGAACTGTAAATCAGCAAGATATATGTTTGTCTGTAGCTCCTGGAAGACCAATTATGTTCTTAACTCCAGACACAATTTCTCTTGGACTGGATACTAGTTTTTGTTTAGGATCATTGTTGAATTTGAAATTTTATTCAAATAAAATACAAAATTTGGATATTTCTTTTGATATAAATGGAGTGAATACCAATATATCAAATTATAATATATCAAATAGTTATCCAATTAATATAAATAGTCCAAAGCAAATTCAATTATTAACTGCAAATGATCAGAATTTGTGCCCCTTAGAAATTGGCAAATCAACTCAAGATATTGGGATAATAAAAAAACTTTCTACTAATAACTTAACGCTGACATGTGATTCTATAAATGAGAATTATTCAGTACAATTTGTGGCTGATGCAGACCCAAAATCAAATGTTCAGATAGTTGGTTTAACTGGATATTGGCTAGGAAATGTCTTTACTTCTGAATTGATAAAAAGTGGAAGTAACTATAACTTTGTCATAAAAGATCAGTTTTTATGTGATACCTTATTATTGAAAGGCTCAAAATCTTGTGACTGTAATAAACTAATCGGTAGTATTGATACCACCAGTAAAAATATATGTTTTAGTGATTCGTTAAGTGTTAAAATATTGAAAACTAATGAATCAGATAAAAATGATACTACACTTTTAGCTTTATTTTCTGATGTAAATTTGACGAATTTAGTTGGTGTATCAAATTCACCCCTATTTACAAAAAACACTTTTAATGGTTTGAACTTTAATACACCTTATTATATAACATTAATTACGGGCAATAAGCTTTTAAATTATCCATTTGTCGATTTATCCTTTTGCCATGCAAAAACGCTACCACAAAAAATAATATTTTTAGATAAACCGACACTTTCAATTGCAAATACTATTGAAACAATTTGCCCAAATGATACTTTTTTTGTAAATGGTACAATATTAGGTAGTTTGCCAGCTCAGTTTAATATTGATAATCAAATATTTACAATCAACACTTCCAATTTTTCAATACCTTTTGTGTCGTCATCTGCAAAGAATTATTCTGTGAAAGTAAAGGATAATTTTGGATGTAGTACAGAATTTTTGAATGTATTTCAGACACAACTTAGACCAAAATCTGTTCTCGGAACCTTTAGTTTGGATACAATAGAGACCTGTGTGAAGGACACCATAAATTTTGGGATAATTGGACAATCAAAATATAAAGATGATTCTATATATTATAAAATTGAGACCATAACTAATACTTTTATTGCCTATGTAAAAGAACCAAAGTTCTATTTGCTATCGAATATGAATGCCAACCAGTATTATAAAATAACAATGGTTGCATTTCCAATAAAAAATGGTTCGATTGACCCAAAAAGTAATTGTGTGGAGCAATCCAAACCAGCGTATATTCGATTTTATGATTTGCCAACAGCTAGTATTAGTGCTATCAATCCAATTTGTCTTGGCGATTCTTTATCAATTCAATTGAATAACCAGAATGATTTCAATATTTATGAAATGATATTAAGTGTTGATAATCAGTTATATAAATTTAAGAACTTCAAAAATGGTTCGATTCAGAAGATTGTTCCAATTGGAAATTCGATCATAAAATTAATTGATTTGAACCCACAATATAGCTCAATAGTTTGTAAACCAAATATAGATTCTTCAAATTTGATTTTCAAGATTAAGGAAGCCCCACAATTGGTTTCATCAAAAATAATTTGTGCATCCAACAAATTGACTTATCAAGTTCAATTAGTTGTTTCAAGTGAAAAAATAAATACATTGAGTGCTACAGGAATTACTGGAAATTGGACAAACAATACATTTTTAAGTAATAGCATAACAAGTGGAACAAATTATTCGATATCTATTACTGATGCCAATGGATGTAAGGAATTGATAGTGAATG
>Ga0116191_1001398_pt1 | contig 19577 bp, 14 predicted proteins | sample AD_UKC111_MetaG_FD_89897 | JGI IMG/M metagenome (GOLD analysis project Ga0116191, IMG submission 89897) | Active sludge microbial communities of municipal wastewater-treating anaerobic digesters from Hong Kong - AD_UKC111_MetaG | ecosystem: Engineered > Bioreactor > Anaerobic > Digestate... | reverse complement strand
GTTGGGATACGATGAAAAACCATTTATCAGGAAAAAATCTGTAGTCCCCCAATTGAACCTTGAAAAAAATATATACGCAGGGATACAGGGAATTAGCTCCGGTTAGCTGCAATGTGGGTTAAGTTTCAATCCCTGGAAGCATTCGATGAGCAGCTGTTTTCTGAACCCGATATTGAAACGGTCATTCAAAACGCTATCGAAAGCCTGCCTGAGAAATGCCGGGAAATTTTTGTTTTAAATAAAATTGAGGGGAAAAAGCAAAAAACCATCGCACAGGAACTGAATATCTCTATTAATACCGTGGAAAACCAAATGGCAATAGCCTACAAAAAACTAAAAGAGATACTAAAAGATTACATTCCTTTACTTATTTTTTTGCTTGTTTAATTTTTTTTATTTTTTCTTGGTGGTTTTTTCACGTTCGATCGTTAATTAATAAAGCAGATAAAGAATGGAGGAAAAACTCCCTAAATATTTCTCGGGTGAACTGGGACAATCTGACACCGCCGAATTGTTCAATGAGTTAGAAAAGAATGAACTCTTGCGGGAGGAGTTTGTACGTATGCAAAACACATATGCGCTTACGCACTTATCCAAATTTTCAAAAAATGAATCGGAAGGTAGGAGAAGTTATCAACAATTCCTACAGCAATTAAAGACAAAAAAGCGACAAAAAGTTGTTCGACTGGCCGTGCAATATGCAGCAGCAGCACTGATACTCATTGCCTCCACCTTTTTTGCCACCCGATATCTTCTAACAGATAACAGCAGTAACAGGGAGATAAACACGTTGGTTGTCCCTGCCGGACAACGGGCACACCTGACGCTTCAAGACGGCACTTCAGTGTGGCTGAACGCACAATCCACACTCACTTATCCGGCCCGTTTTTCCGGGAGATCGAGGCGGGTGACTGTCTCCGGAGAAGCATATTTCGATGTTGCAGAGAATTCAAGGAAGCCCTTCATTGTCTCTACACAGAACATGGAAATGAAAGTGCTCGGGACCCAATTCAATGTGTACAGCTATCCCGGAGCCGGCTGTATCAAAACCGACCTCATAGAAGGTTCGCTGATGGTTTACAGCAAAGAGTCACCAAATACAAGCGTTACACTAAAACCCGACGAACAGATTGTTGTAAAAAACGGAAAAATGTCTCTCCGGAAAATTCAGAACTCCGATTATTTCCTCTGGAAAGACGGGATTTATACCTTTGAAAATGAACGGCTGTTGGACATTATCGAAAAACTTCAACTTTACTATGATGTTAAGATAGTAGTAAAAGATCCTGAAATATTCAACGTGCGTTACACCGGAAAATTTCGTCAACGCGATGGTATTGACGAGATCTTAAGGATAATTCAGAAAATACAGAAGTTTAATGTTCAAAAAGATACAGAAAACAACGTTATCACAATTACAAAATAAATTTATTAATCCCTTTAAAACGCATGTGCCTATGAGAAAAAACGTAAGATAGAAAAAGCGATAAGTGCGCCAACACCTATCGCTAAAATAAAGCAAACACAAAGAAGTCAAGTCTAAGTTATTCACTTTAAACACACAAATATATGAAAATAAACACTTCATCCGATCACTTTTTAATAAAAAAAAGTGACTTTAAAGATTTATTTAACATCATGAAAATCTGCTTATTTCTATTGTTTGCCTTCACTCTTCAACTGATGGCAACAAATACAAACGCACAGGATGCAATTATAGAACTGAAATCCAACTCTGTAACCGTAAGTCAGCTGATCAGTGAGATTGAAAAACAGACGGACTATCTGGTCGTTTACAGTAACCGTGAAGTAAACACCTCGCGCACAGTAAGCTTGAAAAACAAATCGGACAAAGTATCCGAATACCTGAACCAAACCTTCAGCGGCACAGATATCGGTTACGATTTTGAGAAAAACTATATTGTTCTCTCGAAAAAGGCTGAAGAAACCGCTAGTATTCTTACAAATTTAACTCAAACTGTTCAACAGCAAGGAAAAACCGTGAGGGGTACCGTTACCGATTCAAATGGAGAGCCCGTTATCGGGGCGGCAATTGTTGTAAAAGGAGATGCGACAAAAGGCACAGTAACCGATATAGATGGTAATTTCATTTTGTCCAATTTACCGGAAAAGGCGGTACTCGAAATCACTTATGTAGGTATGCAAACCCAAAGTATACTTACTGAAGGCAGAACTATCATCAACATAACTTTAACAGAAGATGTAGGGTTGTTAGAAGAATTGGTGGTAGTTGGGTATGGAACTCAAAAAAGGGTAAATCTTACCGGATCGGTTGCAACTCTCAGTTCAGACAAACTCACAGTCGCTCCTGTTGCAAGTACATCAAACGCATTAGCAGGAAAATTACCCGGGCTTATTACAAAGCAAGACAGAGGTTTACCTGGATCGGATGCTTCGACATTGAGTATTAGGGGTTTTGGAAGCCCACTTATAATTGTAGACGGAATTGAAACATCGTTTAATAACATAGATGCTACAGAAATTGAATCAATTTCAATATTAAAAGATGCATCAGCTGCAATTTATGGTTCAAGAGCTGGAAATGGAGTTATTCTGATTACCACTAAAAGAGGTGTATCAAGTAAACCAACATTTACACTTCAAAGCAGTTATACTCTACAAGGAGCAACATATCTTCCCAAACTGGCTAGTTCTGGGCAAATGGCGGAATTGATCAGGGAAGCTCATTTAAATTCAGGCAACCCAGAAGCAACAGCAAGGTTTACTCAAGAAGAAGTAGACAAGTTCTACGCTGGAACCGATCCTGATTACCCAAACACAGACTGGTTTCATATTGCTGCACGCGATTGGGCTCCACAGCATCAGCATAATTTATCAGTAAGAGGCGGAAGTGAACAAATCAAATATTATGGATTTTTTGGATATTTAGATCAGCTATCCATGTTTAAAAATAATGGAGGTGAATATCAAAGATACAACGTACGTTCTAATATCGATGCCAAAATATCAGAAAGACTAACTGTTCAAATTGATCTTTCAACGATAATTGAAGATAGAGATTTTCCCTGGAGAGGGGATGAGGGTGCTAATTCCGTTTGGGATGAATATTGGAATTCGGAACCTTTTTGGTCGGCTGAACTACCCGACAAAACAAAGATTCCGCAAGCGGGTTCAGGTGGAGCAGTTGGAATACACGCTATCACAAATAGCGAGATAAGCGGATATAGAAGAACAAAAGGTCAAAATGTCAAAGGAAGTCTTGGTTTAAATTATTATTTCCCTATAGACGGACTATATGCAAGAGGTTTCTTTAATTATGATAGAAGTTATAGTTTTTTTAAAATGTGGGACTGGTTAGTGGACAGTTGGTCTTACAATTATTCGAATGATACTTACACTCAACGCACGACACAAAGTAACCGAGGTTTAACTTATCAAGACAGTAAAAGTCGTACCATCACTGGACAGGTTTCTTTAAATTATGAACGATTGTTTAACGAAACACATCGTATCTCTGCTTTAGCTTTAATGGAAATCATAGACTATCAAAGTGATTGGCTGTCTGCTTTTAGAGATGGACAAAAAACATTCGCTTTAGATTATTTATTTGCAGGCTCTTTAGCTAATCAAAGAGCAAATGATGGTGCTTCAGAAATGGGACGAACCAGTTTTGTTGGACGTGTTAATTATGACTATAAATCAAAGTATCTACTGGAAAGCACTTTACGCATAGATAAGTCGGCAAAATTTGATCCTGCACATCGAACTGGCGTTTTTCCTAGTATATCTTTGGGATGGAGAATTTCTGAGGAAGACGTCATAAAAAACAATTTGTCCTCTTTGGAAAATCTAAAACTTAGAGCTAGTTATAGTCAAATGGGAAATGATGCTGTTGGAAATTTTCAATACCTTTCAGGTTATAGATATGGAGATACATATCTGATAGGATCTAATGCTACAGCAGGCTTGATTGTGACAGGACTCGCAAATCCATTGTTGACATGGGAAAAAATGACGATTTATAATCTTGGTATCGATTTCGAACTTACAAAAAGAATATTGTATGGAGAATTCGATGCTTTTTATCGGGAACGTGACGGAATACCCGGGCAACGTACTGTATCCCTGCCTACAACATTTGGTGCAAATTTGCCAACAGAAAATCTAAACAATATAAATACTCGCGGTTTTGAATTTTTGCTGGGCAACCGAGGAAAAATAAATGAATTTAATTGGGATATTAGTGCAAACATTGCTTGGGCAAGGTCAAAATGGGGATTTTATGATGAGCCTGAATATGAAGACCCGGATCAAATTAGATTATACAAAAGGACGGGAAAATGGACAGATATAAATTATGGTTATAAGTCTGATGGATTATTTACATCACAAGAAGAAATTGACGCACTTGATTACGTTTATAACGAAACTCAAGGAAACGTTTCAATTAAACCCGGAGATGTTCGTTATTTAGATACAAATAAAGATGGGTTATTAAATTGGAGAGATCAAGTTGAAATTGGTAAAGGTACCATGCCTCATTGGACCGGCGGTCTCAATATGATTTTTAATTATAAAAACTTTGATTTACAAGCTTTATTTCAGGGTGCTTTTGGTTTTAATCAACTGATCAATTTAAGGCCTGGACCAAATTATACAGTTTTAGTCTATAATGAACGCTGGACCCCCGAAAATAACAAGCGTGACGGATTATTAGAAAGACTGGGTGGAGCAAATTCCAATACTTGGTATTCTGATTTTAGATTAAAGAAATCTGGTTACCTTCGTTTAAAAACTCTGTCATTAGGTTACAGTTTACCGAGTTCTTTAATTAAAAGAATTGGAATCAATGATATGAGATTATACCTTGCCGGCACAAACCTTCTGACTTTTAGCGGCTTAAATAAATATACCATAGATCCTGAGGGACAAAGTGGTAATACTGGAAAATATTATCCCCAGATGCGGACAATTTCTTTAGGTCTAAACATATCATTTTAAAAATTAACAAATTATGAAAAAAATAAGTATAATATTAATAGTAATCATTGCATTTATTTTTAATTCATGCGAAGATGTACTAGACAAAAAACCGCTTGATATCATAACAGATGCTACGTTATGGTCAGAACCGGTATTAATAGATGATTATTTAAACACCTGTTATGCTGAGATGAGATTCTACTTTGAGATGCCCTACGGTCAAGACATTAACTTTCTCGTGGATAATAGAGCATTAGATGCTGTTACAATCTCAGATGAAGCACATCCGGCATGGACTGGAGGTCCAAAATCTCACTGGATTAACATTAATGGAGGTGTCATGGATTGGTGGGGATATGCAACCGTAAGAAGACTGAATGTTTTTATTGACAAATTGGAAAATTTGGAAAATACGAATTTTAGTGAAAGTTATAAAAAACAGAGAATTGCCGAAGCTCGTTTCCTCAGAGCAGTTGCATATTTTAATATGGTAAAGCGTTACGGTGGAATTCCTTTGATAACGCGTGCTCAGGAATTGACCGATAGTGAAGAAGAACTATACAGAAAAAGAGATAAAGAAGAAGATATTTACAATTTTATTTTATCGGAAATAGATGTAGCTATTCCTGATTTACAGGAAAAATTTGGAGACGGTCGAGCAACCAAATTTGCAGCTCTTGCATTAAAAAGTCGTGCATCCATGTACGCAGCAAGTATTGCACAGTGGGGAAAAGTTGAATTAGATGGAGTTATAGGAATTCCCTCAAATAAAGCACAAGGTTATTGGCAAATTTCGTATGATGCATCCAAAGAAATAATGAATAGCGGGAAATTTTCTTTGTATAACGTTCATGCTGATAAAGCACAGAATTTCCGAAGTCTTTTTTTGGATGAAAATAATAGTGAAGTTATATTTTCGCAGCGGTTTAATGGTATAACAGGAAAAGGTCATATTTATGACATGATGAATGTACCAAAGAGCTATCATGTATGGGGAGGTGGACAACACATATCTCTTTATTTAGAAATGGTTGAATCTTTTGAGAACATTGATGGTACACCGGGAGTGTTTGATAGAAATAAAATAGCTGCAGGACATTTGTGGACAGTTGATGAGTTGTTCGGTAAAAAAGATCCCCGGTTTAAAGCTTCTGTTTATACTCAAGGAACTCCTTGGGTACATACCAACGGCGCATTTTTCTTAGACTATCATAATGGGATTGAATTACCTACGGGAGAATTATTAACTTCTGGCTCATATAAAGGTATTCTCGCACGATCGCAGGAATCCAGTGCTCTTACACCTTTTGGAGCTTTAAAATATTTAGACGAAAGCAGGGCGATTGTTCATGAAAGGCACTATTCTTCGACTGATTATATAGTATTTAGACTAGGAGAGATATATCTGAATTATGCGGAAGCATCCATGGAATTGGGTAAAGATGGAGATGCTTTATGGGCTGTTAACGAAATCAGGAAAAGGGCTGGAATGCCAGAACTTGCAACTATCACACGAGACAAAGTCCGACAAGAAAGAAAAATAGAATTGGCATTTGAAGGAAATCGTTGGTTTGATCTGCGTAGATGGAGAATTGCCAAAAACGAACTAACTCAGGCTTTTCATGGCTTAAGGATTATTCTCGATGGAGCTTCTATGGTCGAAGGCCAATATGATGTATTGACACAAAAATTTAAAATTGTTATCATTGATAATATTGCAGGAATACCTTCACCTTATTTCGATGAAAAACATTACTATTTACCAATAGGATTGTCTAGGACAACCAATAATAATAATTTAGTTGAAAATCCCGGATATAAATAACCAAAAATTCAAATATTAATATAGATCTATCAAAAAAACAATCAATATGAAAAAAAATCATTCATTATTCATGCTGAATATTCAAAAATATCTTTTTGTATTCGGAATATTTTGTATTGTATTTCAAAATTATATTTCGGCACAAAGTACAATTGACTTTACGAATCCTCCTTCTATTGACGAATTTCTTGGTAACCAACCAATGACGAGAGCGGGGCGTCCTTTTCAAGTTATGGCTATTGTTAGCAATCCTTCAGATGCAATCGTTAATCTGACAGCAACATTAGTGTTACCAAAGGACATAAAGAGCCAGGAAACTGTACGTCAATTAAAACTTAATCCTAAAGAAAAAGTTACTCTGAAATGGACTCTTAATTCTACAACTCCACTTTATGAGGAAGTACAACTTAAGCTTTCAAATAAAGATGAAATTATTGCTGTTAGTAGATTACCAATACGTTTTTTGCCTTCAGTAAAGAAAATTGAAACTGAATACATTCCAGAACCGGTGATTCCTACCAAGAAGAATAAAAAACTTCTAGTAGGAGCACATCACTGTCCACTTTGGGAGTTTGACTCATATAATCTTTGGTCGCAACTAAAAAAACACCCGGAAAGAACACCCGCACTTGGTTTTTATGCACAAGAAAATCCTGAAGTAGCCGATTGGGAAACTAAATGGGCTGCTGAACATGGAGTGGATTTTTTCATCTATTGTTGGTATAGAACAAGTCAAGGCGGGCCAGTACAACAAAAGTTTGGCAGTGCAATACATGAAGCACTCTTCAACTCGAAGTTTCAAGACAAAATTAAATTTGCCATTATGTGGGAAAACCAAAGCAAAGGTACTTCTGGAGTTAAAGATGAAAAAGATTTGATGGAAAATTTACTTCCATTCTGGATTGAGAATTACTTTAAAAAACCTAACTATCTTCTTATCGACAATAAACCTGTTTTATATATTTATAGGCCAGAATTTCTTGTAGAAGATCTCGGAAGTATAGAAAATGTTCAGTTAGCTTTCGATAAAATGAGAAAGGCTTGTCAAAAAGCAGGTTTTGACGGACTTTGGTTATTAGGAGAGTATCGTGGATCGGACCCTAAACATCTAGGACTTATGAAGGGTTTAGGCTTAGATTACACTTTTGCTTATTGTTGGCATGTGACTAACAGTCCAAATCCTCCCGAGGCTATTACGTCACAAATGGCACAAATTAAAACGACTCAGGATTTTGGAATAATACCTCAAGTTGTAACGGTTTCACAAGCTTGGAGCGGCTGGAGAGATGAGGGATCAATATGGAAACTGCCTCCAACAGAATTTGAAACCTTGTTGCGTAGAGGAAAAGCTTTTGTTGAACAACTACCGGACGATCAACTTAGCGGACAAATGCTAATACTAGATAACTGGAACGAGTGGGGAGAAGGGCATTATCTTTCACCTTATACAGAGTATGGTTTCGGTTATCTTGATGCAATCCGGAAAGTTTTTACAAACGGTGAAGAAAATCATGTCGATCTAATCCCGGAGGATATTGGCATGGGGCCCTACGAAAATGCTTATAGAGAATATTTAGAGAAAAAAAGGGAGGAAAAGTAATAGTTTAAATTGATGGGACATATCCGAAAAAAAATATTATTTAATTGATTTACTAATAATTGACCTTTTAAATCTATTTAAAATAGATTTAAAAGGTCAATTTCATATATTAAATTATGAAAATAAAAAAAATTACAATTTCTACAGTAATTATCTACTATTCTTTATTTGCCATTAACACAACGTTGAATGCGCAAACAGAAAGGGATCAGCCTAAACAAAAATATGACATAGCCGCATTTGTATGGCCGTCCTATCATCCGGATGATCGAGCGAAAATCTTCTGGCCTGATGGAATTGGTGAATGGCAGACAGTTAAGAATAATAAAGCTAAGTTTACAGGACATGAGCAACCTAGATACCCCTTATGGGGTTACATCAATGAGGCAGATCCTTATGTAGCTGAAATGGAGATTAATGCTGCAGCTGATTATGGTGTAAATGTTTTTATTTTTGACTGGTACTGGTATGATGGAATGCCTTTTCTGGAAGGACATTTAAACGATGGATATCTTCAAGCAAAAAACAACAATCGAGTAAAATTTTACCTGATGTGGGCTAATCATGATGTACCTATGTTGTGGGACAAGCGTAATGCCGGAAAACCCAATGATGCACTAATTTGGAAAGCTGAGGTTGATAGAAAAGAGTTTGAAGTAATATGTAAGAGAGTGATAAATAAATATTTTTCTCACCCTTCTTATTATAAAGTAGATGGGAAACCGTGTTTTATGATTTATGAATTAGGTACTTTAATCAATGGACTTGGAGGAATTGAAGAAACAAAGAAAGCATTGGATTGGTTCCGTAAAGAAGTCAAAAAAGCAGGTTTTAAAGATCTTGATCTTCAAGTTACTCTAAGAAAGAGTGGAGTTAATATAACAGGTGTCGATGGGAATAATTTAGGTAATCATTCTGAAATTATTAAAGAGTTACAATTTGATGGAGTTAGTCATTATCAATTTGTACACTTCACAAATATTGATAGAGATTATAATTTAATTATGGAAGATGTTGGAAAAGAATGGAATTCTTTGGATAAAGAGTTCGATATACCATATTACCCTCATGTTTCAGTAGGCTGGGACAACAACCCGCGTTTTGAAATGTTTAGACCCGGTATAGTAAAGAACAACACTCCTGAAAATTTTAAAAAAGCTCTTGAGAAAGTAAAAGAATATGTTGATGGACACCCAAAACAGACTCCGCTAATCACTATTAACAGCTGGAATGAATGGACTGAAACAAGCTATATCCAACCCTGCACAATGTACGGATATGGTTATCTTGAAGCTATTAAAAAAGTATTTTTAGGGGACGTTAAAGATGAAAATTAGAATATTAAATTTATTGGTAATTTGTTGCCTTTTATTAATCGGTTGTCAAAAGTCAAAGATAATTTTTTATGATCCCCCTAAATCAGAAAAAATATCAAATGATTTTGAGATGTTTGTAAATAATAAACCTGTATTTGTCTATAAGGCAACAGTATCAAAATTTCCAGTAAACCAAATTTGGCCAGGATATCAGAGACCGAAAGACCAGACTGAATCAGCTTCATTTGTCTATTTTGATTTTGAAGGTGAAGTTACATTGAAAATCATTTCAACTAAAAAAATTAAAACCATAGACATTAGACCTAAAGAATATGGTATTGAGCCGTCAGTGAAAGGGGATATTATTGAATTTAAATTAACAAAGCCATCTCAATTCGTCGTTGAAGTTAACGGATATCATCATGCGCTTCATGTTTTTGCAAACTCTATTGAAGATTATAATATAGACAAGGAAGCACCCAACGTTCAATATTTTGGGCCAGGTGTTCATGATGTAGGTATGATTGATCTTAAGAGTAACGAAACGGTTTATATTGATGGTGGCGCTATAGTTTATGGTGTTATTCAAAGTAAAAACACGAATAATGTCAAGATTTTAGGAAGAGGCATTTTGGATGCTAGTAAAATAGAGCGAGGTAAATTACCGAATTTAATTTCATTAGAAAAGGTAAAAAATGCGACCATAAGCGGAATTACTCTCAGAGATGCTCATCAGTGGGCTGTGGTAACAACAAACTGCGATAGCATTGAAATTGATAACATAAAATTAATAGGCTTCTGGCGTTACAATTCTGATGGAATCGACATTGTTAATAGTAAGAATATTTCTGTTAGTAATTCATTCATCCGATCTTTTGATGATAATATAGCGATCAAAGGATTGAACAGTGCATACAACGAAAACTATAAAAATATTGAAAATATTCTTATAGATAAGTGTGTACTCTGGAATGATTGGGGACGAGCGCTTGAGATCGGAGCCGAAACTGTCGCAGACACTGTAAAGGACATAACTTTCTCTAATTGCCAAATAGTCCACTTTACGGCAATCGCAATGGATATACAAAACTCCGACAAAGGAGTCGTGAAAAATATTAAGTTTAAAAATATATCCATCGAAGACCCAATTTCTGATAGTTTAATGATCGGCAACATGTTCATTAGTCCAAAAGCTTGGGGAAAAATTGCCGTACTTGGTATTTATGGGAGTATTTATTCTCACGACAGTGCAAGGGGGAATATAAGTAACGTTTTTTATAACAATATTAAATATCATTCTAAAAATATTTTTCCTGTTTTACAATTAGATATTGACTCCTCACATATAGAAAAAAATATGACTTTTGAGAACTACGATACATTTATTAGGGATAATATCTACTTTGGTGATATCGACTTCACTAGTAAGAGTAATGCATTAATGTTTTTATCAGGCTATGATAGTCTACATACTGTACATGATATCTATATTGACAACTTCCTAATTAATGGTGAAAAAGTTACAGATATGAATTTAATTGGACGAAATAAGTTCGTTAAAAACATATTTATGAAGTAGGGTTTAGCAATAATCTTAAATTTTAAAATTTAGCGTATGAAGATTATTTTATCATTTATTATTTCCCTTTTCTGTATATCTTGTAATTCCGATAAAAAAACTAATAAGGAATTAGATAAATTCAATTCTCCAAATGAAGTTTTAATTGGCGCTATAAGGTGGGATGCATGGAGTGGCGGAGAAATAACCCGACAGGTTGAACGTACACTTGGACCAAAAAAATATCATCACCGGCTTCCTTGGTTTTCCAAAATTTTAAATGACAGTACAGTAGTGATGGATGGTAGTCAACAAGAAGTGATGGATAAAGAAATCGAATTTGCTAGTTATTCTGGAATAGACTATTGGGCATTCTTACTTTATCCCGAATCTGAATCAATGAGTTATGCTCTTCAACAATATTTAAAAAGCGACCAAAGAAACAAAATCAATTTTTGCCTTATTTTACATAATGCTTTCGGAGTCAATGAAGAACAATGGCCAAAAGAAAGGGATCGTGCTATTGCACTACTAAAGGAGCCAGGATATCAAAAAGTTTTGGATAATCGTCCATTAGTTTTTGCATTTGGACTTTCATATCAGGGAAAAAACGAGCGTTTTGCTGATTTTTTAAAAACAGCACATAATGAAAACTTAAACCCCTATACAGTTTTTATGGGTTGGAATCCCTTGAACGATTATAAAAATGAATCTCCGCTTGGATTTGATGCAGTTTCTGCATATGCCATGGGCAGCGATGATAGAACATACTCACAACTATGTGAAAGAGTAGAAGAAAATTACTGGATGAATGCTGCCACAGGGCAAGTGCCTTATATACCTCTTATCACTACTGGATGGGATAAAAATCCTCGCAAGGATAATCCTGTTTCTTGGGAGTTGGGAGATAGTTATCATCAACAAGATTTTTTCCCTTCAACAGCCACTCCAGAAGAGATTGCAACTCATCTTGAACGAGGCTTAAATTTTGTAAGAAACAATCCGAAAATCTGCGTCGCAAATACTGTAATTGTATACGCATGGAATGAATATGACGAAGGTGGTTGGCTTTCACCAACACTGGGAAATCAAAACCAGCCAGTTACTGATAGACTAAATGCTATTAAAAGGATTGTAGAATGATTTTATCTTAAAAAATGAACAAAAATAACACCAACTATAAATCAATAAATACAGCATCATGAAGAAGATTACATTATTCATAGTTTTAACTTGTCTTATTATATCTTGTAAATCAGAAAAAAATGGTAAAATTGATTATGATCAAATTACTGTTGCTGTTTATTATTTTCCCAACTACCATACTGATGACCCCAGAAACATAATAAATAAAGGTAAAGGTTGGTCTGAATGGGAATTAGTTAAAACTGCCCGACCACGTTTCCAGAATCATCAACAACCAAAAATTCCAGCATGGGGACATGTGGATGAAAAAGATCCAAAAGTCATGGAACAAAAAATAAAAGCCGCTATTGATAACGGAATTGATTGTTTCATATTTGACTGGTACATGTACGAAGATGGCCCTTATCTGGATAGGTGTCTAAATGAAGGGTTCCTAAAGGCAAAAAATGTAGATAGTATCAAATTTGCTTTAATGTGGGCTAACCATGATTGGGTCGATATACAACCTTATACTCGAGACACGGAACAAAAACTGCTTTATCCTGGCAAAGTATCACCTGAGCGTTTTGATAAAATTTGCGATTTTGTAATTAAAGAATATTTTACTAAACCAAACTACTGGTTTATAGACGGTAAAGCGTATTTTTCTATATATGACGTTCAGAAATTTGTTGAAAGTTTTGGAAGTTTGGAGGCTACTAAAGCTGCAATGGACAGAATGCGAAAAAAAGCAATTGATGCGGGATTAAAAGGCGTTCATTGGAATTTAGTTGCTTGGGGAAATCCTGTTCTTCCCGTAGAAAAGGCCCCATCGGATATTCCCGGTCTAATTCAAACGCTGGGTTTTGATTCAGCTACTTCATATGTGTGGATCCACCACACACAACTTCCTGAAACACAAACTGATTACAACTGGGTACGTGATCGCTATTTCTCACACTGGGACAAAGCAAAAGAAGAGTATAATGTCCCTTATTTTCCAAATGTTACTATGGGATGGGACTCAAGTCCTCGTTGTGATCTTAAATCAGAATGGGCAAACGTTGGATATCCTTTCATGAATACAATTGGAAATAATACTCCAGAAAATTTCAAAACTGCTTTACAAATGACAAAAGAAAAACTTTTATCAAATCCAAATGGCCCTCGAATTTTAACCATAAACTGCTGGAACGAATGGACAGAAGGAAGTTATCTAGAACCTGACACTATCCATGGAATGAAATATTTAGAAGCTATTAAAGAAGTTTTTAATACCGATTGATAATATGAATACAAAAACAATAATTGTAACTATTATAATAATTATAATAATCTCATGTACAAGCAAGTATAAGAATGCAACAATTTTGGGGACTCAATGGATAATGCTTGAAATTGATTTTAATAGCACAAATAAATACACTGATTATTTTAATGAAGTTGATTTGGATGTAGTTTTTCGGCACAGTAGCGGAGAAACAGTAAAAATTCCTGCCTTTTGGGATGGAGAAGGAATTTGGAAAGTGCGTTTTGCTCCAACATTGACGGGAATTTGGGAGTATACAACTTTTTGTACTGATAGCACAAATTCTGGGTTGAACAATAAAAAAGGAAAAATTGAAGTTTCTGCTTATGATGGGAATTTAGATATTTATAAGCGAGGTTTTATTAAAACTTTAAGTGGAAAACGGAATTTTGTGTACAATGATAATACATCTTTTTTTTATCTCGGCGATACTCATTGGGGAATGCCTAGAGAATTAATTGATAGTTCAACAGTTTCAGGGTATAAATCACATTTTAAGCATATTGTTGACAAAAGAGTCGAACAAGGATTTACGGTATATCAATCGGAACCAATTGATGCAAAATATGATTTAAGTGATGGATTGACAGATAAGGATTTAGCCGGATTTACAGATTTAGATCGAAGATTTCAATATATAGCTCAAAGTGGTCTAGTACATGCAAACGCTCAACTTTTTTTTGCAAGTGAACTCGGAGCAAATGGCAGTAAATACACTTTAAACTACCTTGAAAAATTGTGTCGTTATTGGGTTGCGCGATATTCATCATTTCCAGTTTTATGGACTACTGCTCAGGAAGTAGATAATGACTTTTATCACGGCAGAATGATAAACGGAAAGGATATGAACCCTTTTTACGATGCTGAAAGAAACCCATGGAAATATATTGCTTCCTTCATTCATAAATATGATCCATACAATCATCCCTTGACAGCACACCAAGAATTTTCATCAGTAAAAGGCGACGGGACGGTAGCCTCAAGTTCTTCTTTTAGAGAAACTCCAGGGCACACTTGGTATGCAGCCCAATGGTCACCTCAAAAAGTAAGTCAACTTGATTTCAGTATACCAAAAGATTTCTGGAATAATGGACAGGAAAAACCTACCGTAAATTATGAAGGACTATATGACCATCTATGGACTAAGGAATTTGGGGCTAGAATGCAGGGTTGGACTGCTTATTTGAATGGTATGTTTGGACATGGTTATGGAGCTATTGATATTTGGCTGTATAACAGCACTTACAACATGGATGTTGAGACCATTAGAGATAATATAACAATAACTGTGGAAGATAAAAAAACAAAATGGAACGAGAGCTTAGAATTTAAATCTGCATATCAAATGGGGTATATGAGAAAATTCTTTGAAACTTTCGATTGGTGGAATTTAGTTCCTAGATTTGATGATGAAAATTGGTTTATTAATGACTCTTCTTTTTATTCTCTTTCAACTGACAAAAATAATCTTTACGTGGCGTATTTTTATAACCCAGATAGAAATACAGGTGTTCTGAATGGACTTGAAAACAAAAAGTACACTATACAATGGTTTAATCCCATTGTTGGAAAGTTTCTAGCTCCTAAAGACGTTTCCATTAAAAATAATAGATATGAAATTGGTGAAAAACCAGATAATAATGATTGGGTATTGCTAGTGAAAAAAATTGAATGAATATTTTTGGATGAACTTAAATCAAATTGGAGAGAACTAAAATAATATTCCTATTTATAATAAAAAATCAATTAAAATAAGTTACAGAATATATTGGTGCCGAAATACTTAATGAAGTTTGTGAAGGAGCAAACAGGGGGAATGGTCACTTTCACTGGGATCAAATGTCAAATAAAGGATATATATTATCGGGTTTGGCTACAGATGATGTTCATCATACTAGTTCTGTTGGTAAAGCATTGACGCTGATAAAAGCGCCAAAATTAGATAAGAAAGATATACTTAAGGCTATTGAAAACGGTTGCTTTTATGCATCCAAGGGTCCTATAATCGTAGATTTTTTCGTTGATAAAAACTTGAAAACGAGTGTAAAATGCTCTCCGTTTCAAAAAATATCATTTAGAATAAACGAAACTGGTAATGGGAAAGTTTTTAATTCAAAAGACTCCAACGGTATAATTTATGCTGAATGAGATTTGGTAAAGATCAAACCTAAATGGATCAGATGTGAGGTAACTGATGAAAATGAAAATACTGCCTGGACAAATCTAATTCTTATATAATAGGTGATTCTAGCGTTTAAAGAGTTAGAATGTCAATTTAATAAAAAACAGAAAGTACATGCATAGTTTATCGCTAAAAATTATTTTTAAAAGTATCAAGATATGCCATTGCTTTATTCTTATATTTTTTTTCGTTTTCATGTTCAGTAGTTACATTTTGATTGCACAAAAAAATAAAAGTGTTTTACAAACAGTACCTATATGGAAAAGAATTGATTTGGAATTAAAAAGTAGTAAAGTTTATAATAATGAATTTTTAGATGTAGCTGTAGACGCTACATTTATCCACGAATCAGGACTTAGAATTGATATTCCTGGTTTTTGGAATGGAGACAACATATGGGTTGTACGTTTTTCTCCAAATAAAATGGGGAAATGGACTTATAAAATTAGTTCAAACGATGAAACTAACTCTGGATTAATGAAAAGTGGTGAATTGTTAGCTGTTGCAAATGAAGGTTCTACAGAACTAGATCGAAGAGGCTTCATACGTATATCTGACAATCTGCGTATGTTTACCTACAATGATGGGCATCCATTCTTTTGGCTTGGGGATACCCATTGGCAGGCGCCTGATTTTGAGCGAATAGAAGAATGTAATTTTCCAAGTTGTAATGGGCAATGTGGAAATAGTCAATTTAAACATTTAGTAAACAACAGAATTTCAAAGGGATTCAATGTGTACCAAATGTATCCTGATGCTGCAGAGAGTGATGGTGGGGGTAATTTAAGACGTTATAACTGGTGGGATAACAGACAAAAACTTTTAGATACTCCCGACTCGATAAGGATTAATCCCGTAGCTTTTCGCAAAAACTTTGACATTATGATGGAATATTTAGCGAATCATGGTCTCACAATTGCATTAGGATTAGGAGTACATCAATCAACTGCAAACGCCATGGACGAGAGATCACTGATGCACTGGGCAAGGTATTTAGTGGCTCGTTATGCCGCTTTTCCTATAGTCTGGATTACAGCTCAAGAAGTAAATGCGTCTCCGAAAATAGAGCCATATGAAAAATGGAAAAAGGTTGCCAACCTGATTGACGAATTGGACGGATTTAATAGACCTCTTTCAATGCATACCGATCGAGATTATCCGGGTAAACATCCAAGTTTTCTTGAAATAAAAGATTTAAGATGGCATAAGTTCTGGGCCATGCAAGGTGGGCATCTAAAAGATAACTCTGCAGAAAACCAGGGACAAGAGTACTACATGAAATATTGGAATGCGAAGCCTCGAAAACCTTACATCGAGACTGAAGCTAATTACGAACAGTTGTACTGGCCACATCCTATATCAGCGGACAAGGTACGGGAAACAGCTTGGAGGGCGATTCAATCAGGTAGTTATGGATATACTTATGGGGCTTCTGGTATCTGGGCAATGAACTGGGAAGCCAATGACGGACGTGGTTGGGAAAATTGGTCAAAACTCAGTTGGTATGAAGCTTTAGACCTTCCTGGTTCATTTCAAATGAAACATCTGAAAGATTTTTATCTATCATTGGATTTTCATCAGTTGATCCCACGATTCAACGATTCAGCATATGGTAGAGATATTGATTATAATAAACATTTTCTCTCATCATACGACAACAAGCTATACATTATCTACAGTGTTAAAGGAGAACCTCTGACTGGATACCTGAAAAACCTTCGCGCCTATTCAAGATATACTGCCCAATGGTATAATCCTAGAACAGGAAGTTATCACAAAGCAGCCAAGACTTTGATTTACCCAGATTCTCAAGGGCTACATAGTTTACCAACTAAGCCTGATTCGAATGATTGGGTTTATGTACTTAAATTTAATGAGAAGTTATTTTGAATATTTTAAAAAATGAAAAAATGAAAAAAAATGTCAGATGCAGTATTTTTATCCTAATATTTAGTTTATCTTTAATAAATATTAGTTGTAACAAGGAGAATAAAGCAAACAATACGGTTGAAGAACCTATAGTAATTCCTAAAGGTGATGTTCAAATTGCGGTTTATTATTTTCCGAATTGGGGACCTGTTTATTCTTCAGAATGGAGTGTTCTTAAATCAGCAAAGCCTCGATTTGACGGCCACCAACAGCCGAAGGTTCCCATGTGGGGATATGAAAATGAAAACGATCCAATAGTCATGGCTAAAAAAATTGATACCGCTTCAAAATATGGTGTAGATGCTTTTATTTTTGATTGGTACTATTACGATGAAGAAGCGAGTTTATATGAGGACCCAGCTCTCGGACAATGGGACGGGAGCAAATACCTCTACCAGGCTTTGGAAAACGGTTTTTTAAAAGCTGATAACAATAGTAAGCTTAAATTTGCTTTGATGTGGTGCAATCACGATGTAGGAACAAGAGCTAAAGGTGCAGTAAAATTAGAAACTTTCGAAAAACTGATGGATTATGTAATCGAAAAATATTTCAACCACCCTTCCTATTGGAAGATTAACGGTTGTCCCTATTTTTCAATATATCAAATGAATACATTATTGGAAACATGTGAAAATGATTTTACACTTTTAGTAGAAGTTATTAATAAATTCAGAGAGAAAGTCAAAGCTGCCGGATTTCCAGACTTACATCTGAATGGTGTTTTATGGGGACTCAGAGGAGAATTAATAAATGAAAATCTCGAACAATTAAATATTAACAGCGCGACTTCTTATGTTTGGATTCATCATAATGCTTTACCAGATTTCCCAACAACCGAATACGAAAAAGCTGCAGAAACGTACTTTAAAACTTTAAAATTTGGTGGCGGAGCAAACGGTTTAGAAAAGCCCATAAGTAATATGTCGACTCCATATCACATAAATGTGACAATGGGTTGGGATTCATCTCCTCGTACTAGGAATGCTCCAGATTGGATGACCCGAAAAGACTATCCATTTGGTCCCGTAATTATAAATAATACTCCGTATTTCTTCAAAAAGTATTTGGCAAAAGCAAAAGGTTTAACTATGGAAAAACCTGAAGACGAAAGAATAATAACAATAAACTCATGGAATGAATGGGGAGAAGGGAGTTACTTAGAACCAGACAACACAACAGGTTATGGATACCTAGAAGCTATTAAAGAAGTTTTCGGTGATTGAATATTTCAGTACGACATCAATTCAGCTTTTAAAAAAGAAGGCCAGAAAATATTTCTCGATTTGGGAGAACTGTCCAAAATAGGAAGTGTAATCTTGAACGATGTCTCCCTGGGCATTGCGTGGACGAAACCCTATTGGTTTGATGTGACCGACATAATCCGGCCGGGAGATAATACGCTGGTAATTGAAGTAGCCAATACCTGGTCCAACAGGTTGACGGGTGATGCAATCACAGGTGGAAATTATACGGATACAAACATTAACGCTACCAATATCCCCGGGTTAAACAAGGTCTATGTGCCCTGGACACAGGTTCCGTTGATTAAATCAGGATTGTTGGGGCCAGTGACACTTAAAACCGTGAATCCGGTTGAGTAATATTTTTTATCAAGTAAATTTATTTAAATATGAAACATCCATGTTGAGAATTTAAAACATCCAAGGGAATGAAAATGGAGGATTTCCGTACATTTGCCGTACTCATTGAACGGAATAATTTATGGAATCACAAGTGTCATTCAACCAGGTCGTCTCCCGGGGATGCG
>Ga0116191_1001394_pt1 | contig 19593 bp, 17 predicted proteins | sample AD_UKC111_MetaG_FD_89897 | JGI IMG/M metagenome (GOLD analysis project Ga0116191, IMG submission 89897) | Active sludge microbial communities of municipal wastewater-treating anaerobic digesters from Hong Kong - AD_UKC111_MetaG | ecosystem: Engineered > Bioreactor > Anaerobic > Digestate... | reverse complement strand
TTGTTGACTGATAATACGGACAATACCAAACTAACGGTTTTACCAACAATTAATGGTAGTGAAGTAACATCTACAATAAAACAACTGTTGTCTGTAAATAACACAACAAACAACAATCTTATAATCAACAAGTTTGTGGTAACTGAAACCAACAACAAAGAAGTTGACGAACGTAATGGTGTCAGAATTATTTTCAAACCACCTACAAACGGCGGCTATTCATTCCTCATGGGTGTTGGTAGTGTTTCAGACAAAATAGTTTTACAAAACGATGAACTAATTATTCATAAAATTTGGAAAGCGATAGATACCACAACAGACGGTAGTGGTGTTATATCAACACCTTCTGATTATGTGAATACAGGTGTTCCAAGTTTTGTAATAGATAAGTCTGATAACAGAGTTTACACACTACCAAGCGGTTCATTTACAAACTCTAATTTGGCTAATAAGAGTGTAATTCTATTCTACACAACATCAATAAAAATGATGAAACCACAAATTGTATATCAGACAAACAGAAAGTTTGATTTGAATGGTAGTGTGTATGTGTTAACATCTAACCTTGTTTATTCTGATGTAACATCGGAAGAATACAGTACAGGTACACTCAAAAGACCGATTGACGAACAACTATACATTAATGGTGTACTACAAGTACCATACGACAAAGTTTACGAAAACAACGTTTGGAAATACGTTTGGACAGTTCCAACGATGTACAACATAGGAAGTATCTTTACGTTAAAACCTGTTTATTCTAAACTTTTCAGTTATTCCACACAACCTTCACATATGGTCGTTTATGGTGATGATACAACATATGAGATTGTTGGTTATGTTGAATCTTTGTCTGTAACAGAACAAGATTTTTCAAAAGAAATTAAACAGAGATACCAACAGTTCGGTATTCTTGAAGAACCTGAAAAGGTTTACAAGGATTCCATGTCGCTTGGCTTACTCGAAGGTCAGAATAGTGCGAAAACAGTAGACCTTAAAGGTAAGATGATAAATGTTAAACTGACAGATGGTGCAGGTAAATCCTATTATCTCGGTGGTTGTATACCTGAAAACGGTGTCGATTTCGATTTAATGAGTGGTATTGAAAATCTGAGTTTGATTTGTTTGAAATTCTATGAAGAATTTTAAAAAACCACTTGACAAATTGGTTGTTTTATGGTATAATATAGTGTAAACCGAAACAAAAGGGAGGGCTTTTATGGCTAACAAAAAGGTATCACCAAGACTTAGTTTAAAACAACTTGCGAAAGATAAGGAACTTGCAAAAGGTTTCTTTAAATCACATGGTATAGCAAGGATTAAGAGAACCGTTCTTGATGAAAACGGTGAACCGAAAGAAGAAATATTAGAAATAGAAGTTTATCCGTTGGGGACTACACACCCAATCATCAAAGAATTTGTTGAAAAGTATCCTGAACCAACACCACCAAAAACAAGAGAATTGATTAACATCGAAACAGGTAAAACGGCAGCAGAAGAAGGAGTTCCTTTGTCTGTTGTTAAGTCTAATCCTAACTACAAGTGGGTTTTTGTTGAGGACAGGACTGACGAAGAGTACAAAAAAGCATATGATGAATGGCAGAAGAAACAGATTGCTGTTCAACTTATGATTATATTCGATGTTGTTGATGAGTTCGGAATTGACAAGATTGACGAGTTTGAACAATTCCTCGAAGATTTAGGAATGACAGCGAATCAAATCACACAGTTGATTGAACAGGTTAAACAACTGGATTTTTTAGAGAGCGTGAAATAAATCAGAGTGTAGCTAAGTTATTTGAATACGACAAGGTTGTAGAAAATCCTGAATACACGCCACCAATGTTTGTAAGTTTCAAGATAATGGAAGACTTCAAGATAAGTTATAACGAATGGGTATCGTTACCCGAGGAAGTTAAGTTGATGTATGTGTATTACGAACAAATAAAAGCGTTGAAACAGAAACACGAGATAGAACAATCAAAACAAAACAGTAGTAAACCTACTCACATGTTATGAAAGTAGGTGGTACACAATGGCTTTATTAAATGATGTAGTAATAAACATAAAATTAAACAAAGGTAGTTTTGATTCAGATATAAGACGTGTGGAAAGTGAATTAAACTCACTTGGTAGAACTGCGGGAACGTCTGTGGCAACTGCCACACGTTCCCTTTCTTCATTTGGTTCATTGTTAAAAAGTGTAGCAAACAATTTAAGAAACACGAACAACACAATAAACGTAAGTTTCCAAAGTACAATCAGAAGTATTGGTTCTGGATTGTCTTCGTTGGCTAGAATGGCTACAAATGCATTTGGTAGTATGAGACGTGGTTTGAAAAGTTTTATTGATGACTTTTCTATACGTTTTGGTAGTGCTTTTGCTACGGTAAATTTTGGTTTGACAAGACTTGCTGACCAATTCAACGCTGTTTTTGGTTTGATGAAAAGAGTCGTATATGCAACCTTCGCTTCTATGGCTATCTTTGCTGTTTATAATTTCTTCAACAAGATAAAAGAACAGTTCGATGAGTTGGCACAGAATATAAAAGAAATAACAGTTATGTTAAATCCAGTAAAGAGTGAAGTAAACAGTCTTGCAGACGACATAGTTCAAAGACTTAGAGAAATATCTGTTACAACAGGTATATCTTTGAAGGAACTTAGTGGTGCTATCCAACAGATAGTTAGTGTTGGTTATAGTGTAGATGAAGCAATTACAATAGCATACAATGCGGCTAAGATGGCAATGACGTCTGCCGATAAGGATATAGAAAGCGCGGTAGATTCTATCCTTCGTACCATGAACTTTTATGGTGATGAAACAGCTTCTTTGACGAGACTACTCGACAAACAGTTTGCCGCAATCAAATATGGTGCTTTTAGTGTTACAGAGTTTTCTCGGGCTATAGGTAATGTTTTGCCATTAGCAAAGACAGCTGGTGTTACACTAGAAGAGGCATTAGCGATATTTGCTATAGTTTCACGTGGTCAAAAAGCAGATGAGGCTGCGACGTCGGTCAAAAACTTCTTTAGTGACTTTATACAAGCATATCAAGATACAATAGAGAGAGCTAAGAAGAAAACAGGCGAGTTTTCTGTTGGTGGTATATTAATAAAGAATGAAGAAGGTCATCTGAAAACATTTACAGAATTTGTTGAAGAAATTGTGAAGAAATACAGAGAACTCGATGAAGAAGGTAGATTGGCGCTTGAAGAATCATTGAATCTAAAAATACGTTCATTACCAGCTTTTCAAGCTTTAATGAATAACGTGGAAGAGTACAAACAACTATTAGACGAACTTACTGTTAGTGAAAATCAATTCGCCGAAGCGTATGAAACAGCCGCTCTTTCAAGAGCTGCGTTGATTGACAGAATAAAAGCAGGTTTTGAAGCACTTGCAAGTTCGTTGAGCGATGTAATTTTTGTTAAAGCACAACCAATACTACAAAACTTAGAAATATATCTTAGAGGTGTATCAGTTCTTCTTGGTAACATTAGTACAATGAAAACGGCTGACACAAGCGATATATTCAAAGTTCTGACACTTTCTTTGATTAATTTTGTAAAAACAACAATAAACTCATTACCACTCGCTTCACGTGCGTTAATAAACTTCGTTAGTGGTTTTGTAGTATTTGGTGTTGTTTTCAAAATTTTCTCTACGTTTGTTTCTGTTATAGGAAACGTTGCAAACATATTTATGAATTTCGCTAAATTTATGTTTACGCCAATCGGTTTGTTGGTTGGTGGTATTTCGTTATTGTATATGGCTTGGAAATGGAATTGGTTTGGTATAAGAGATTTACTCGAAAACGTTGACTTGACAGAAGGTATATTAAAGGTAAAAGAAGCGATTGAAAAGCTTATAGGAACTTTCGACAAATTACAAAAAGAATCGATTGATGAATTCAAGAAGAAAATCGAAGAGATTAATAAAAGTGATATGTCTGATTTAGAAAAGAAAGCCGAGAAAACCGCTGCTGCGGTAAGATTGTTGTTGGACACGTTTACAAATTTTGTTAACGCTGTTAGCACTGCTATAATTCCAGGCTTCAACACAGAAGAATTTGATGCCTCTATGGATAGAATAAATCAATCTCTTGCAGATTCTGTTGCTGAAGTAATAAAAGCACAAAACGCTTGGGATAGATTTAAGGCAACAATACACCTAACATCAGAAGTTCTTAGATACCCATTCAGGTTGTTTATAGAATGGGCTGACGCTGTTGGTTTTGGTGAATTTGATAAAATGACAGATGAACAAAAGAAAGACTTGGCTACCAAACTAAGCACTTGGGCAGCAGGATTAATAACATTTGTGGCAACAGGTAACGTTATGACAGCCACACTTGCCACTCTACTTGTTTTTGGAATACATCTTGCTGATGAATTATTTCAAACCGAAGGTGACACAAAAGAAAAATTAAAAATGGCAATGGAAGAATTTACATCTACATTCGAATTCCCTATTAAGTTGTTGATAGCAGGTTTCAAACCTGTTGAAGATATGACAGAATGGGAAAAAACTCTTGTCAGTGCACTTTCAGGTGCTTTTGCCACTGTTAGTGTTATAACAAAAAATCCGTTAATGATAGCAATAAGTGCTATTTATCTTGGTATAAAAGGTTTTCAGGAACTAAATGAATTAGATGTGTCTACAATTAAAAGTACGTTTGAAGGAGTTTTCAACGGTATAGGTAATCTGTTGATAGCTGCCGGACTATTATCAGAAGTTGGTTTAGGTAAAAACGGTAAACTGTTATTCTATATTGGTGCTGGATTAAAATTCTTCTTTGATGAAATAATACCAAACATGTCTGATGGTGTTGGAAAAGCTATAGCAAATACATTGAACAAACTACTTTCAGTAGCGTTGTTCTCTTATTCTGTACTTACAGGTAACGTTGGAATGATATTAGTAACATCGGGTTTATTCCTGAAAGATATAGTAAGTGACGCAAGTGTTTTTGGCAGTCCAGAAACGATAGTTGGTACTATAGCAACAACAGCGGCTGTCGGTATGATTACACTCGCCGCAACAGGTAATGCGAAATACGCTGGAATAGCTGCTGCATTGGCGTTACAAGCAATCTCATTGGGTGAAGGTTTAAAAAAAGGTTTCGCTGACCAAGTATATACAGTTTTAACTGGTGCACAACTTGGTATAATGGTGTTTAAAGCATCACAATTGTCTGGACTTACAGGTGGTGCAAGTGTAGCTGTTGGTATAGCTGCGGCGTTAGCGTTCACAGCAGCTGGTATTTCTGTACAAAAAGGTACTTTGTTGAGTTCGATACTTAGTGCTGTTAGAGATGCTATAGGTGGTTTGTTCTTTGGTTTGTTAACAGCATCACAACTCGGACTTACAACTGGTGCCGGTTTGGTAATAGGTATAGCGGCGGCTCTCGTTATTCTTGGTGCTAAATGGATTAGTGAAAACGAAAGAGTAAAAGCACAAGAACAACTTGAGGCACAATTCAAAGTTAAAGGTATAACTTCTGGAACTGCAACATCACTACTCAGCATAATATCCGATAGTGGAAAAGTCGCACAATTGTACGTAAATTCATTTACTAAAGACACATTTTTAAAAACATTAGAAAGTCTTGGTATAATAAATATAAAAGATTTAACAGAAGAGGAAAAGAAAGGACTTGAAGGATTACGAGAAATTGTCTTGAAAAAATTCAACGAAAAATTGAGTGATGTAAAATCAAAAATTGGAAGTTATTTGTCAGGTTCATCTTTTGATGATGTAGTAGAATTTATACTTGAAGGTACAACATCAGATGTATATGGTGAAGCTGTATTAAACAAGAAAGTTGCACACAGAACCGCAGTTACCTTTAGTGATTTTGATAAATTCAAAAAATCAGCAGCGATAACGTCATTTGTGAATGATATAAAAACAGGTGTTGTGAAGAGTGAAAACGTTGTTTCAAATATAATGTCAAACAAATTGTATGAACAATTAGGTATAAATTACGGTAAAAGTTTAGGACAAGAAGTAAACATGAAAGCTTTAACAAGTATATTGAGTGAATTGTTTGACCAGTATAAGAAAATACTTGAAACGTACGCTAAACAAACTCTATCAACACTTAGTAGTACGGCTGTTAACGATTTTGTCAAAAACATGTTGGCGGATTTCATATATAACAACAAATACGGAACAAACTTTTTCGATGCCGTACTTATGTTACTTCAAGAAAAAGACACGACATCCGAAAACGTTGGGATTAAATTAGCTGAATTGTTTAGAAAGAGAATAGAAACACAACTTTCTACATTGAAAACATTTGAGAACGATATAAATTTGGCTATACTAAATGCTGTTGGTGAGGCGTTTGATTCAACAAATTTAAAACGAGTTGGGTTTGCAGAAGGTGGTTACACGGCAAATGTTGGTACAAATGTGGCGGCGGGTATTGTACACGGTGGTGAATGGGTTGCACCAGCGTGGATGGTGAAAGACCCTGTAATGGGAACTATTATAACACTACTTGAAAAATACAGAAGTTCAAAGTCAACAAAGAGTGGCAATATATTTGATGGTTTTGCAAACGGTGAAGTTGTACCAACCGTGCCTGGAAGTGTAACAAATGCACTAAACAATCAAGCTGATAGTACAAAACAACTTGCAAATAGTATAGATGACATCAAAAAGAGAATAGAAGAACTTGACAAACAAATAGAAGAATCAACAGAAAAAATAACAAAAGGCTTACTTATTGAATTTCCAGAAAAACCTGAAGATATGAGCACAGCAGAATTTATTATGAAGACAATTAACGATTTTTCTCAAAGTTACATGACAGACATTATAAAAGGTTATGAAAAAGCAGCAGGACTAAAACCAGATACAGGCGATTTTATGAAAAATGTAAAGAGTACAAGTCCAACAGGTGAGTTTGAGTTGGGTACAGCCGCAAAAGAAATTGGAAGGGAAGTACTTATAACATTACAAGACGCGTTCGGTACGTTATCACCTATTATAGAATCAATAGTAGGTATTGTTACACAAACGTTGGTTGAAACCTTTAGTGCGAAATTAGAAGTAAATTTTGATGAACAGGAATTTGAAAATTTACTTAACTTAATAAAAGAAAGAATGGAACTTTATACAGACGAATTAAACACACAACTTGAAGAACTTCAAAAACAAACAGAAGAGTCAACACAACAATTAGAACAGATTTCTGCTAACATTGATAAAATAACATACGCAGAAATACAACTTTTGAACAAGTTTACACAATTTTTCACACAGTCAAATCCCGGGATTGCACTTTTAAGAGATTTGTCGAAAACACAAGAAATTCCAGATTATGCGTTGATGAACATATCGACAATGTTTACTAAACTCGGTGAAGGTGTTGCAAAAACACTTAACGAATTTGGTGAATTGGGAAATACTGTAGCTGTGTTAACAAGTGATATTATAAATGCATTAGTACCATTCGACGAATTAACAAAATTGTTATCACAGTTAGTTGGTGTTGTGCGTAGTGTAATCATTGCAATGTCATTGTATCAATTAGCAACAGATTTTGGCAACACAGTGGAAAAAGTCAAAAACGTAATCAACAACTTTGGTAGTCTTCTCGAGAAAAGTGTTAGTGTAACAAAAGGATACATAGCGGCATATCAAGGACTTCCTGATGAACAAAAAGCAACAACAAGTATAGAAGAGTACATCAAGAACTCATTTGGTAAAGATTTGATGGATAGTAGTACACAACTTGGTTCTACATTCGGTGCACTTGTAGCGGAAGCAGGTAGTTTACTGACAACACTAGGACTTATAAACTTAGCGTTTATGGCAATACAACCAATAATTGAAGGTTTCTTAGAAGTGGTTCAACCTATATTAGACGTGATATTTAAACCATTCGCAAACATCTTGAAAGAAGTTGGAAGAGTGTTGGGTTCACTCGGAGTAATAGTTGGTGCTGTGTTAATGGTGTTAAATCCAATACTTTTACTTCTTAGACCATTGGCATATGTGTTATCAGTAATAGTTGCTACAATAGGTTGGGCTGCAGACCAAATAGTGTTGTTCTTAGATGCATTTGTTAGAGCCATACACAATATACCTATAATCGGACCTATGATAGCTTCTAATGGTTTCTTGTCAGAAGAACAAAAACGTATGATGTCAAGAAGTATACAACAAAGGATAGATGAAACGATGGGTGAAACAGGTGAGGAAGAGGAAGAATCTGGAAGTGGTTTAAGTGTGTCAGCACACGAAGTTCATAATCATGTCAACATATACCTTGAAAAGAATTACTTGTTGACAAGTGATGACCAAGCGATAAAAGTTCTTGGAGATGCAATTTGGCAATATCTCAAACCTAAATTACAAGGTTAATGAGAGGTGAAACTAATGATTATTGAAAACCTAAAATTTCAAGGTGAAGCCAAGATTTTTCCTGTTGTTCACAACAAAATATCAGGTGCTCTTGGTGGACAAAACTACTACGTGAATTACGGTAGTTCAAGAAAAGGTAGTGTAACAGTTGAGTTGATAACAAAAGAACAAGTCGAACAACTCAGATACATATTAACAAACGGTGCTTTTACACTTATAACCGATGATGGTGAATCAATCAAATGTGTTATAGAGGGTGATGTTGAGTTTTCTTATTACAAACACTTGGACTTGTATGACATAACATTCAACGTCGTTGAGGTGGTATAATGAAATATAGATTTGACATCACGGTTATAAACAACTCTACTGGATTACAACAGGTTGTTAGTTTTTATAACGACACAATCTCTGCTTTTGACATAAACTATAATGAAAATTGGTTTGACAAAATTGAACCAGACGAACTGTCTGTTAGTCTTGCAAATGGTGTAGACAACAACGGTAGTCTATATATGTACTACGTTGTAGATGAATCTGGTGAGGTAAAAGTTGTACACAGTGAGTTAAATGTAACATTCAAACCATTGTTACCTGTAAAATTTTATAGTTCAAAAGATGGTGTCAGTTGGACACAAATGTTTGTTGGCGTACTTGTTGGTACGCCAACATTTTCAACAGATGACATGAAAGTAACATTTAAGTGTGAGGACTTAATAACGAAACTAAAAAAAGAGAAAACGAACGCAATAACATATGTTAACAGAACACTTTACTACATAGTCGATGATATATTAAGATACATACAGACAAAAACGGGTTATGGTTACACAATACTAATAGACGGTGGTGTTACAACACCAACTATTCCAGTTGTCAATTTTACAGACGAAGACAATTTGGTAGACGTGTTAGAAGAACTAACAAAATCGTGTGGTGGTAAGTTTTATTTCGACCACCTGAACGAAAGATTTGTTTTTGATATGGGAATGTATTATACAACTTATGCTAATCCTGATTTAACGTTTGATGAAACAAATGTTATTGATTATAGGATAACACCTGAAAAAAACTATGAAAAGGTATCAATAAAGTTTAGTGAAGTGACAATAGAAAACAACATGAAAAATGTGGTTGAAATGAATAAAGGTAGTAGTTCGGCGATAAAAGTACCACCATCAGGTTATCCAACACCTACAGATGAAAACGATGAGCCACACCTATATTTTGAGTTCAACGACTACGGTGTGTTAAAAATTGAAAGTTATGAATCTACCTTAAGTCATTGTAATTTTTCTTGGGAAGTTGAACTTGACAGAACAACGTATGATAACAATATTGGTTCTAATGGTTACTTAAAAAATACCAAGAAAATAGAAATTAAATTCAACAACAAAACAAAAGATTGGTGGACACCACTTGATGGTTACATATATTGGTTTGTAATCAAGGGACAAATATATTACGAAAATGACGCCGAACTACATTATCCAGAAGTAGTCTCGTCGACACAAGAAAAAATACTTGAAGTAAATAACAAGATTGTACGTACAAAAGAACATGCAAAACAACTCGCAACATATTTGTACAACTTCAAGAACACAAAAATGAGTTTAACATTACCATTAAAGTTGTTTTATGATAAACAAATAAAGATTGGTAGCATAGTTGCAACACAGTTTATTAACATAGCGACACACATGATAGTAGAAAAAATACAAATAAACGAAAGTGATGTTGTGTTGGATTTGAGAATGTCAAACAAGTATTTTGGTGTATTGAATATAAAACAACGAAAAATGGTGTTGCCAGACAAAGTCTATACAACAGAAAAGTCTTTCACATATTTTGACGAAATAAGTGGTAGAAAAAATATAAACGTTATAAAAAAAGACTCAATAATGTTAGAAAACAAGTTGGGGTTACGTGGTGGTGCTTTAACATCGGGAGGTACGACATACGGTAGAATGTTTGACCCTTATAAAGAACACGTTGCGTTACAATTTGACGGTGTTGACGATTATGTTAGTATACCACATAATTCTGTTTACAATGTAACACAAAGTTTTACATTAGAAGCTAAAGTTTATACTACTGTATCAATTCAATCTAATGTAATAGTTGGTAAACAAGGTAGTTTTGGTATGGTGTTAGTTGATGGAAAAATAAAGTTTGTTATATGGGATAACGAGTGGATTTCAAACGTTACTCTTCCCACAAACAAATGGGTACACATAACATTAGTATATGATTATGTAACACAAAAAAGAAGAATTTATTTTGATGGTACTTTAATGCAAGAAACAACGACAAACGGTACTGTACCGACATCAACAAATCCGATTACTGTTGGTAAATGGTATGACCTTGGTACAGAAAATTACTTTAATGGTAGAGTTGCAGAAGTTAGACTTTGGAATAAAGCATTAACAGAACAAGAAGTAAAAAGTAGTGTTAATTACGGTGTTTGGGGTACAGAAAATGGTCTGATTGGTTATTGGAAATTCCATGAAGGTAAAGGTTCAACAGGTTATGATTACTCTGTTAACAACAATGAAGCTACAATATTTGGTGCTACTTGGTTTAATGATTATTCAAGTGTTTCAACAGGTGTATCAATTTCAAAGTACAATTATGTTAATTCGTCTTTACAAATACCAGCATATTCAACAAAACGTGTTGCTTGGTACATGAGTGGTATAAATTTAACACAAGGTAAATATTTAATGATTTTGGATTACGAGGCGTTCACACCATTAACAAGTTGTCTTGGTATATATGTTTTTCTTGATGGTTCTGTAATCGTACCAAACATGATAAATAGTTTTAGTTACACAAATGCGTATAGTTATGGACCACGTGGTACTGCTTACACAATATACAATTCACAAAAACACAAAGCTTTTATTTTCTTACAGATACCAAAACACACGACAACTAACATTGGTGTTGTGCTCGAATTTACAAATAGTTCTTCGTCGTCAAGAAATGCGCATTATGATATACACAACATTTCTTTATATAACTTAACAGAACTTGGATATTTACCAGAAATTATAAAAAACAATTTATTAGGTTCGGGTATTGTAAAATTTGAAGACTTATATTCAGACGACAATATTTTCAATGTTTTAACATCTCAAGGTTATTATGTGAACAACTACAAACTACTAAAACAAATACTTCCTGTAGTAGAAGGAAAACAACAAATATTTTATAACGGAGATGATGTTAATGAAATTTTCTTATATAGCATTTAAACCCGTATTACATACAATAGTTCCAAATCCATTTGCTACTGATAACGATATAACTTATAACAAACCATTAATGTTAGCGATAGGTATGGATTATTTTATTGTAGGTTATGTTAAAAGTTCTGATTTGAGTAACTTTTCAGCTGAACAAAAAAACGTTTTGTTCAGTTATAAACCAAATTCAGAACAAATTAGCAATTTGCCGTTCGATGGTTGTGAAAACGAAGCAACAAGACCAGTTAAATATGTTAGAACTTTTGAAACAAATGAATTGTACAGAGCTTCACACGTAATGACAATAGGTAATACTTTCTACTTTGTCAACTATAAACAAGATGGTAGTATAGAAATTGTGGAATACAATGCAGAAACAAATGTTTTTAGTAGGAAATCATTGAATATTGATGGTAACACATATCTATACTATAGACTTTTCAAACTACATGACAAACGTGTTATTCTTGCGTTTTCAAAAGACCCATTTTCTAACGTGGAATATTTTGTAGAACTTTTTACTTCACCACTCGATGTTTCTATTGTAGACTTTTCAATTCCACAGGACGTGAGAAGTAAATTACCTATAATGACATACTTCACAACCTCTACACAAACTGTATTTTTTTATTTGGACTATGTATTAGGTTCACCAGCACAATTGAAAATTTACTATTCTGTTTACGATGGTAACAAATTTACAGACTTGAGTTTGAGTACACACACATCACTAAACGATGTATCGAGTACACAGGTTTATCATTATGACAAATTTATAAATACAGGTGTTGAAGTTGTTGGTACAAGTAATGGTTATATAGTAAGATGTAAAAGTTTTTTAACAACAGACAGATATGCACATATATTAACAGATGTATATTTACAATTTGATTCAACTGGACTACATGTAAACGATGATTCATCAAACTTCGATTTGGTTTATCCTGACACAATAATAACTGCACAAACAGAGGGTTATCAGTATTTGTTTGAAAATTATTATACCAACACCAACAAAAAAATAAGATACAACTTACAAGTATACAACAATAAACCAAGATTAATTATAAACAAAACACAAGCAATGTTATTTCACGCATTAAACAACACAATTCTTTTTTCGTTTGGTACAAAATTCTATGAATATGTTAGGAATTTGAGTAAAGTCAGAACATTTGTTAGAGACTATGAAGTCATCATGGGTTGGGATAATTATAAAATTTGGATATATAACGAAAGTTTCAATCCTGCAGACAATTATTACAGTTACCCTAACGGTGTTTTCTTTAAAGACGGTTTTGGTATAAACACTTTCACAGACCTACCATACACAGGTGTAAGAAAATGGAAAAACATCTTTAGGTTTTATAATCCACGTAAATATTTTGACCCGTATGAATATTCTGAATCAGCTTTTAGTGGAGAACAACAAGCACCTACAGGTTGGGATACAACGAAGTTGGTTTACGGTTATTCAAACGATACTGATATTCTGATACCTATAGTTACTTCATATAACAGACATGTACCGAGTGTTTTCTCTGATTCAGAAAGTGGACTTGTGGGTGTACTTGATAGTGGTGGAACATCTAAAGATGCGGCTGCAGATTATAATGTTATATTCATTTTTAAAAAAACAACTTGACAAAATTGGCAATTTGTGGTATAATATAATGTGTGCGGTGTTGTAGTTCAAATGGTAGAACGCCGAACTCCAAATTCGGAATGTGTAGGTTCTAATCCTACCAACACCGCCAATAAATCTTTGGGGGTGATTTTTATTAAAGTTTCGTCAAAAGACAAAACACATGTTTTTGAATTTGAAACAGATGTATCTATACTTTTACTCGGTGATGTTCATAATGGTGCTCAAAAAAGTAGATTTGATTTAGTAGAAAAAGTTCTCAAAGAATATCCACACGACTATTTCGTCCAAATTGGTGATTTTAATGATGTTATAACAAAAAATAGTGTAGGTAATGTACACGAAGCAAAGAAACAAATACAAGAACAAATAGATGATACAACAAGATTTTTTAAACTTTTCAAAGACAGGTTTCTTGGTATAGTTGGTGGTAATCATGATAAAAGAATATACAAAGATGTTGGTTTTGATTATTTAAAATCAATTTCTGAAATGTTTGAAATACCTTATTCACCTACGTTTCTTGTACTTGACATAAACATAACAGGTAGTGGTAGGGGAAGTAAAAACAGAAACAACTATGTAATTGCACTACATCACGGTTATTCAGGTGGAAGAACATTTGGAACTACAGCGAAACAACTTGATGATTTTGAAACATTTTTAGATGGTGTTGATATTTATGTAACAGGACACACACACAGACCAGCTATAATACCGTTTAGAAAGATGGAATATGATAGGAAAAACAAGAAAATACTATACAGAGATGGTTACAAAATCAACACATCTTCCTTTATCGATTTAGAAAGGTACGCAGAAGAGAAACTTTTAAGACCCCAGAGTTTCGCAATCCCACGAATTACATTGTTGAAAAACGAGAGAAAAATACTTACCGAGTTTGTGACACCAGACAGTTTTGAAAGGAAGTGAACTATATGCCAGAGCAAAACTTCAACGACATAGTAGTAGCGATGAGATACTTTGGTGATACGCTTCACGATTTGCAAAAACAAATAGGTAAACTTGAAGAAAAAGTTAATCAATTAAACGATGCTATAATTGAGAGAAAGTTAGCTAACGGTGATGTTCAAAACAAATATTACTTGTTAGAACAAGCACAGTTAAACATAAAAGACGATGTAAACAAAATAGAAGAGAGACTTGGGGATATAGAGAAAAAAATTGAAGAACAGAACAAATTTAGATGGACAATAGTTGGAGCTGTTACAACATTTCAATTTTTAATAACTCTGTTATCAATCTTCTATGGGAGATGATGGTTATGGATATTGTAGACATATTGATTGGTATTGGTATTAGTGCGTTTGGTTATTTTATTATTGGCTACTACAACCCAAACATAGTTGTCAAACTATTGTTAAAAGTATTAACTTTTGTGAAAGATGAGAAGATTAGAGACAAGATAACTGACGGACTTGGTTACGCGATGTTGGTAACAGGATTGAAAACAATGGAATACTATGAATTTGACGAAGAAGTCAAGCAGACTTTGGTTGGAATTAGTGAAAGAGTTGCATATCTGAAAGAACAAATCAAGAGTAAGTACGGGGGTGAATTCGATGATTGATTTTGCAGATTGGAAAACGTGGTTAGTTATTCTAATGTCTGTTGTGACTATTATAGGTTGGCAAATTTACAACCAAGATAAACAAAGTTCCGAAGTACTCGAACAAGCATTTAGAGATGATTATGTGGTATTTACTGTTTTTACAACAGACTTTGAAGAGGCTGTACAAAAAATTGATAAAGTTGTTGAATACGAGTTTGTTATAGATGATAAAATACTTGTTGGGAAGTACATTTTGGATTTAAAGAACAAAAACATAGTAGAATTAATATTAGGTTCAGCAAAAAGAGAACTTGTTTTAACGGGTATGTCTCTTAAGGAAATTGAAGAACAATTAGAAAAATCAGTTTTCTTGAAAGACTATGATATAGTTGACAGTCAATTTTATTGGATTATAAGAATCAAGAAGGTAAATACGGGGAGTGAAGAATAATGAGAATGGAAGAATTGAAGGCAGGAGACGTACTGTTGTTACCAAAGGAACACGTTGAAGGTGTTTATAGATTTATAGAAGATAATTTTGGAAACAGAGTGGCTGACATATTAACAAGAATAGAAAATCACGATTACATACACGCAGAGTTGTACATAGGTAATGGTTATGCTATAGGTGCTTGGTTTAACGGTGTACACATATACAAGATTCCTGTACAACATCTTGCGTTATTCCATGTATACAGACCTGTTCGTGATATAAAAATGGAAGACTTGAAAAAGTCTGTTGTTAAACACTTTAACCTTCCTTATGCGTTCGACCAACTACTCTTAACAGGTGTTATTAAAGCAATATCTCTTGGTACTGAAGCGTTGTATAATACCTTCACAAGTTATTTTGATTTACCGAGTACAGACAGAGTAATTTGTTCAGAACTTGTTGCTCAGATACTCAGAGACTGTGGTGTTTATATAAGTACGTTGGAACCAGAATTTGTTACACCAGACAATATTGCACAAAGCAAAGAATTTGTTAGAATTATATAAAAAACTATTGACAAAATCAATGACTTGTGGTATAATATATATGTAGCCAAACACCCCTTTCGTCTTTAATTGATACAGCTTATCTTTATGGTCGGTTTATGCCGACCGTTTTTAATAGGAGGCGTTTGCAATGAATTTTGAGTTAACCAAGATAGAAAAGTTGAAAAGGGAAGTTGAGAAACATGGCTTTACAGTAGAAAAGAAAGAACTTGGCGGTTATGTATATGTAACAATCAAGTACGGTGATATAACTGTTTTACACGAAAGTTGTACACTTGAGAGTTACGAAAAAACATTAAATCTACTTTATCGTCTAATCAAAAACAATATGATAAAAACGGGGGATTAACCCCCGTATTTTTTTGTTGATGTTCTTGCTTCAGTTATATAACAACCATTCAACAAAAACAGGTTCTTCGTCTTGTACGTTATTCAAAACATCAAGTATGTGTTTTGACCTGTGCAATGTTGTAAAAAAACATTAATTCTGACTTATAGACAGGTCGCCAAGTGTTCATAATACATCACACCAACACCAAAATAACTATTACAATACCAATTAAATAATTAAAGAATATGACGAAAGTAAGAAAATTCTTAGATCGAACAGCGTTATTTCCGTACTTGACTACCATCTCTTCGTCCATGATGTTTGAAAACATCTTTCTAAGGTTCTTCGTGAATGACCATGCAGACAAAAATACACTCACCAATGAAGTCAGATATAATATAACCAAAAATATCAATAAACTCTCCATACACACAATCACCCCTTCATAACATTGTTTTTGTACCAAGCACGCCAATCATCTGAAACTTGAATATGCCAAGGTTCTTTTGTAAAACTGCTAAACCACATTCCCCAAAATAGATTGTGTTTCTTACAAAGTTGTGCTATAATTTCTTGTTCTTTTGGTTCTCTGAGAACATTCCTACCAGACTTGTCTGCTATATAAAAGTCTACTGCAACACCGAACTCGTGTGGAGACTGCTTAACAGCTACTTTAGGATTCTGTTTATACAACATCTCGGCTTGTTCTTTCGTTCTTATTGTGTTAGTTACATGAAACCTATATCCAAGTTCTTTCAAACTTTTCTTAAACTCAAGCACTCTATTTCTAAACGTTGGATAAAGTGCTTCAATAGAACATTCAAAACCCTGTGCGTCCTTTTCCTCGGTATATTCGATTCTTGTACCGTCAGGATACTCGATAACACTTTTCTTACCATCAAGCTTCTTTATTGTCGGTGGTTTCAGTTCCATAATCATCACCCCACTGTTTCAAGTGTACGAGCGTTATTTCAGAGCCGTATTTATATAAGTTGCCGTTCCTTGTGAATAACATCGGGTTACCTAAATCACGTTCACCATAGTAAACAGTCTTTTTTAAAAGTCTATCCGATGACTTCCAACAGAATACCATGTACCTTTTGGTATAATAACGTCTCTTAACAAGTTCTTTGATGTTCACACAAAACATTTTATATTTGTACGCAGGAATATCCGTCGTCATAGATATTTGTTTATATGGTATTGGTTCACCAAGTAACAATTGTGGTTCTAACCTATAAACATAATATTCACCGTCATTCTTTACCATCTTTATAATTTCATCTATAATGTCCCAAGGATTCTTATTACGCACATCAAATCTTCTGATGTATTTTTTTATTGCGTCATTTCTAACTATATGTACCTCTTGTTCGTATGGGATTAATAACATATCACCACCTCACAGTACAATTTTGGTACTTGAGTTTTCTGTCGCTTCTACTACACTTTGTAAAGCCCCAAACGCGTTGGGTAACTTTGTGAACTTGATGTTTTCCTTTTCAAACTCAACGTCAAAAGCAAACATGTTGAGTTTTCCTATGTTACTCTTACGTGGAATAAGAAACAACCGTTTTTCGTTTACAGCATTACTGTTTAACGTACTAAACAATTCATATGTTGCTCTCGGAAAGTTTTCGAAAAAGATAGAACCGATTGGTGTACTCTGAGATTCCAAATCAATTCCTTCGTTAATGTATTGTTTTGATATGTGAGAAAGGATTAATGTTGTTACCCCCATCTTGTTTAAGTGTCTTACAGCAGAGAAGAAACTTGTTGTTGCTACTGCGTCCTTTATATCACCACCAACAGCGGGTGTAGCACTATCTATGATAATGAAACCAATATTCTTTCCAACGACTTCGTTTGATATATATTCGAGTTCTGTTGCAAGTGGTAAAGACATTCTCATGTAGTAAAACGTATCATCGAGTTCAAAGTGTTTGTTTATACCGTAAACTTTATAAGCAATTTCATCTTCGTCTGTTTCCCAATCAAGATACAAAGTGTTAGACTGTTCTGTTTTCCCGAAAATTTGTAATCCATTCTGAATAACTTGTCCCAAAAATGTTGCGATTAAACTTTTTCCACTACCACCACGAGCAAAAATAAGTGTTGAATTCTGTTTTACAATAAACTTTTCAATCAACCACTTTATTTCTCTACGTGTAGATACATCAATTTTCTTTGCTTCGTCCTTAGTTAAAATCTCTTCAAGTATTCTAATACTACAAGCTTGAATTATTTTGTTCCAATCAATACGGTTGTACAAATCAAACAAGTTTTTTGCAAGTGCTGATTTACTCTGTATGTTAATCAAATTCAACTTTGAAAAGTGTACCGTTAAATCATTTATCTTAACAACAACAAACGAATTAACACTTTCTTTGTTTGGTGCAATGTTGAAAAACCTGAGTTCTATCCTTTGATTTAACTGTTCGTCTTCGGTTTTAAACACAAAACCATTAGAATTGCGTGTCATCTTCAATCCTGAAAAAGCCATAATCATCACCGCCTACTTTTTTAGAGTGTTCGACATACTGTTCGTTTTGATACTGGTATTGTAGTGTGTTTATGGTTTCGTTTTTCAACATCAGCATCATTTGAATAAACGTTCCTATCATTTCGTTAAGTTTTTCCTGAGTTTCGACTAACAATCTGTTCTGTTCTTCGAGTGTTTTTATAAGTTTTCTTAGCTCAAGTGTTTCAGTAGGCGGTCTGGAACTTTTACGTGGTGTCAGGCCTTTTTCGTGATAATAATCCAACCATGTATCGCTACACGGGAAATCGATTAAATCATTATACATACCAACCACCCCTTTCGCTTCAAAGTATCTCTATACTCTCAACTCTTATAAGCCAACCATATTTATTAAACATCACTTCAAAGTATATTCTGATTCTAACGTCTTGTTCGGGTTCTTCAAATAAAATGAAAATATCATCATCATATACTTTCGCTTCAAATTCTTCATCATCTTCAATGAATTTGATTATGTTACTATCTTCGTCTGTTGGGTCAATATACAACACACGTCTTAATTTTCCCCTAATCCCAACATAAAACTCACCTATTTCCATATCTTCCGAATCACTCTGAAAGTTACTTGTGAGAATATGTGCAACAGCATGAGCAAGTTCAATGTTATCGACACGTATATATATTTTGGTATCTTCAGTATCGTAAATGCTACTTTCGATTTTTTCCTCAGAAAGTAAATCCATTTCAGTTCTAATAACCTCTAATATTCTCTGAAGCGTTTCATCTTCATTCCCCTTTTCGATTATTATCATACTATCCCAAGACATAAGTGTCACCTCTTTTTTAGACTTAGTACCAAACCCCCGCATTGACTTTTTTGATGATAAACGAACTAACTTTCTTAGCCCAGTTTTCTAATTCTTCGTCGTGGT
>Ga0116191_1001383_pt1 | contig 19679 bp, 17 predicted proteins | sample AD_UKC111_MetaG_FD_89897 | JGI IMG/M metagenome (GOLD analysis project Ga0116191, IMG submission 89897) | Active sludge microbial communities of municipal wastewater-treating anaerobic digesters from Hong Kong - AD_UKC111_MetaG | ecosystem: Engineered > Bioreactor > Anaerobic > Digestate... | reverse complement strand
ATTACATCTTTCGACGCCGTCTTAATCCTTGTTTGAGTGGAATTTAGGTTGTGAGAACGGTCTCTCTAACATGTTAGAGAAGATCGAAAATTTGTCTTAATCCTTGTTTGAGTGGAATTTAGGTTGTGAGTGTTTCTTTCAGTGCTTTAATTGAGGCACTGAAAGAAGTCTTAATCCTTGTTTGAGTGGAATTTAGGTTGTGAGATGATTAAAACAATTGTAAAATAAAACTCCTGAGTAAGTCTTAATCCTTGTTTGAGTGGAATTTAGGTTGTGAGGAAAATTTGATTGTTTCTTTCAGTGCTTTAATTGAGGTCTTAATCCTTGTTTGAGTGGAATTTAGGTTGTGAGGGTTACATTAGAAAGCGTTTCTATCAAAGAGACCGACCGTCTTAATCCTTGTTTGAGTGGAATTTAGGTTGTGAGTTATTACTTGATCACCCCGAGATCAACGAGGCTGGTCTTAATCCTTGTTTGAGTGGAATTTAGGTTGTGAGCGTGGAGGCGGAATTTTTTGTTGACATCGTGACGGTCTTAATCCTTGTTTGAGTGGAATTTAGGTTGTGAGAGCAAATGATGCTAATGATTTATTTTTCTGTATGTTACGCACTAAAATTGACAGCCAACCGTAAAAAATTACCGAAAAAACCTCCTCAAATTTCGGGGTGCAAAGGTATAAAAAAAATCAACATGTCAAAGATCTTTTTACAAATATTTTTTCATGTCAGAAAAATAGGGTGTTACGTGTGTTCATAATCAAATCGATATCGATATTTTTACCTATCACTTTCATTGATTGCAAATAATCTGTAGAAATAGGTACGATGAGAATACTGTCCTCGTTTTCGTAGCACTGCTGTACCTGTGCAAGTTCGGAACGTATTTTTTCGTATGTGTCGATGGGCAAATCAGCCAAAAAGATGGATTTCTGAACACGAGTACATCCGTTTTTAAGCAAATATTTAACAATTTGATTGCGGACACGTGTACTTTCGATGTCGTACATTACAAAAAAGAGCATATTGTCTGGAGGTCGTTTTGATTGTTTAACGATATGGAGCAAATAGGCGACCCGTTCTTCGAGAGAATGCAAGCCTTCAAGGTTGCCGGCATGACGGTTGGGCGAATAGGGCTGCGACAATCCGGCACGTGAAAATTTTTTCATTTTCTCCACAAAACTTATCTGCTGTTTCTTGCTCATGTCAAAGGTAATGAAAGGTTACCGGGTTTATAAATTATAAGGTTCTTAGAAAAGCCTGTACAAGTTCAGCAAGCAGTTCATTCATTTCGGGTGAAGTGCCTGTGCGTGGTGATTGAACTACCGAAAAACCCCGTTTTCCGTAAAAAAGGTTTACTTCGGCCTGTTTGCGGCCGATGGTAGTCTTAATTTTCTTTCCGTAACTAATGTTACGAATTTCGTCGATGGTTAGTCCGGCATCGAGCAGAAATACCTGCAAATCGGTCATGATGTCATTGAGTTGTTCAGGCACATAAACAGGTGGTTTCTCCATCGGTTTGGGTGCCTTGAAAAGGATGGTTTTGATTTTGCCGATGACTTCGGCATCTACATCCTGTTTTTCGTCTGTGGTATTTTGCTGTTGTTGTTGCTTACATTCGTTTTCTACCGATTTTTTTGCACGCAGTATTTCGTACGTATTCTCTGTATCGATGAAGGCGTTGATATCGACCGGATCGGCCTGCGGGTTGTAGAAAACATTCGGGTCAAAGCTGACAAAACAGGCACGTGTGACGTCGCATGTGCGTAAGTCCACAATTTGCTGTAAACTGTATTGCTGCGAAAAACGGGTGAGAAAAGATTTGTAGAATGCCGTAAAGATGCCGGTATCGTAACACCGTTCGGCAAGACGAAATACAACCTTGAGTCCATCTTCACCCGGCGAAACAAAAGAAAGCATGGTGCGGGAGTCGCTTTCGATTTTTTGACGGAGCGATTGCATTTCGAATCCTTTCTCGGAAATATGGTCAATGTCGATAACAAAGCAGTCACAATAGGCAAAATTTTCGGTGCGGCGCACATTCGGATTAAAAATCGCACATACAAAATAAGGCAATTGTTTTTTGAGTACCGTGTATTGCTTTACATCGATATTGCGCACGATACGTAGCTGTTTTATTTTGTTTTGCAGGGCGGGCTGCGGATTTTTTATGGTATGAAACAACTGTTCGATTTCTATTTTTTGCAACGGATCGCCAACGGTTGTTATACTTCTTCCTATTTGTATCATAGTCATGAAGAGATTGATCTTTTACATGTATTTTTTGAATTTTTGAGCCAAATTCTGTGCATAGAGTAAGATGTGCGATTCGCGACTGCGACTTATTCCGTCCATCAAAATCACTTCGTCGAGATAATCGTTGAGCGACTGTATGAGGATGCGTCGTCCTAATCCCTCGAGCCAATAGGAACCGTCGGATTTTACGGAATAAAATTCGTCCGTAATGATATTCTGTGCCACCAGGGTGAATACCACATAATCGACCCATACTCTGTAGAGTTCTATAACGTCATATACCAGCACAGGACGGTTGTAGTCGTCACGGTGAAATATGCCCACATAAGGATCGATTCCGGCCCTTATAAGTGCTCCTTCTATTTTTCCATACAGAAAACCATACCCGTAGTTGAGAAAGGCATTCACCACATCGGTTGCAGGATGATGTGAGCGTTGCGCAAATTGGAGTTCGCCAGGAATAAACAGGTTGAGTGTTTCAAAATAGACTCGTGATGCCTGCCCTTCCCATCCCCTCAGAGAAGCGGCAATATCGGAAACTACTTCGCCGTCAAGCGATTTCACTTTTGTCTTATAATCGTCTATACGTTGGATGGCCTTGTCGACAAGTCGTTGTGTACGGTCATCATTTATCATCATCGACAGAATGAGAGCTTGTTGGTTTTCCATCTTTTTTGCGATTACATCTTTTATCCACGATACCGCATCCTTCGAAAAGGTAAAGTTGAGCTGCCCTTTGCGGATGGTTGAAATAGAGCCATATTTGTTGCTCCACACTCTTCCAATGGGTTCGCCCGCATTGTTGAGAAAAAGAATTTCGATTTCGTTTTGGATAGCCAATAATACGGCATCGCTGGTGATTTGTGCTCCTCTGCTAATTTGTATCGAGGCAATGCCGTCAACGGGAATGCGTTGTTTACCGTCTTTGTGCACAATAACGAAACAATCGTTATCGCGATGGAGTGATGTTCCAAATGTATTGATGATTAAATCCATAATGTGGGAAAAAGATTATTTCGAAATATAAAAATCATTAACAATATGCAATTGTTTTCGGGCACGTGTAACAGCCGTATAAATCCACTGATAGGCATTTGTTTTGGCATTGAGGGTTAAATTTCGCGGGATATCCACAAACACGTTGTCCCATTCGCCTCCTTGCGCTTTATGGCAGGTGAGGGCATATCCATATACACAACGCAGCGCATTCAAAAATTCATCATCGCTAAGGCGGTCATGAAATTGGGGCGTTTTTTGTTTGATGCCTTGTGCTTTCATTCTTCGAAAGAAGTCGATGAAAAGCGCTTTTTGTTGACCCGGCAACAAGTTGGGTGCATTGCCATAAAGAATGTCTTCGATGAGGAGTTGCGAAAATCGCATTCCGGTAACCAATTCTCTCACTTCAACAAGCACGAAAGAAAGCTCTGCACGTTGATAACGAATGTTTTTTATTTGTTCCACTATCACCATGTCGCCATTCATTAATCCCGAAACGGGATTGTTTTGGGTTACCATCAACAGGTCGCCTTCCTGCAAGGTATTGCCGAGGCCGAGCGAAGCACGGATGAGCTTGTTGAGGTTGGTGCATTTGGCATTGGAAGACGAAATGAGTGTTGCTGCATCGAAATTGTGATTACGGATGAGCTTTATATACGCGTTGATCATCGCAACAATGTCGCCATAGAGACGGATATGCTCATAATTGCCCATGGGCAGTTTACCCCATTTTACCGGAGGTGGATCGATGCACAACTGACGAATGCGCTGCGCCGCCAGAATGATCGAGTTATCCAGCTGCTGACGTACAATATCGGTAAGCGTGAATTCGGTTGCTTTCACGTTTAATTCTTTTGTGAAATATTCTAGCGAAAGAGCGGGCGATATGTCCTGCCCGATGGGAGGCAGCTGACATTCGTCACCTACGAAAACAAATTTTCCGTTGGGGTCGTAGTTGAGCAGATCGGAGAGGGTGCGTCCGCTACCAAACCGGGCTTGATTGGCATTTTCATCGGGCACGTCGGAAATCATGGATGCTTCATCCACGATATAGTAGCGTTGTATGCCTTTTTTTTCGGGAACCCGGGTCAGTTGAAAAGTAAGAAAGAGTTGTCCTGTTTTATCCACCCCGACTTCATCCTCTATTTTGATGACTTCTTCTAAATCTTGATTGAAATCGGAGAAAACATAGATGACCGAATGGATGGTTTGAGCCTTTTTCCCGGACATATTGGTTAAAATTTTTGCTGCACGTCCGGTAGAAGCCATCAAAACGCACCGGGTGTTGTCATGCTGAGCAATTTCTTGAATGAAATATCGGATAAGGGTGGTTTTGCCCGTACCGGCATAGCCTTTAAGAATAAAAACTTTGAGGCTGTCGTCGGCGATAAACTTGCAAAAATTCTGAAATGCTTTTTTTTGATTAGCTGTCAATTCTAAAGCATTATCGGTTTCAAAAACGAATTTCTCTTTTTCCATCGGGTCAGACTTTACAATAATTCCGAAAACGTACAAAAATGAAGCGGGTTTCCTTTTGACTATTCCCCAAGTCGACACTCATCCGTTCGCTGGTGGATGCAATGCAGGGTATGCCGTCTACCTGCAACATTTGCAGCAAGGCATAAGTAAAAGTCATTTCGCCCATCAGGTGCACTGTTACCGCTTCACTTTTGGACTGTGCTGCCAATTGGTGAACACGACTGCGGTATTGCTCGGCTAGTTGGAGAACATACTGCTCGTCGCCTGCCGGATCAACTGCAGGGAAAGGCAAATCGACACACTCGCCGAAAGCTTGTGCCGCCTGCTTCTGTGGTGCATCCCACTGATCGAACGGATGATTGGAAAGGTTAATCAACATGAACTATTATTTTTTTGCAGTTTTCAAAATTTGTTCTATAATTTGGTTCCACTTTTCCGTAGCTGTAAAATAAGATTTGCCATAATAAGTGATATTCATACTTTTGGCAACCTTGTTTAATCGCTCGTCATCCTCATTCAGCGCAAAAATATAAGTATGCGCCGGTAAACCGAACATCGATTCCTTAATGGCTGCAGCTTTATAAACAATTTCGTTGAACATCCGGTTGCTATCGAAGCCGGTCTTACATTCGATGACAAACAGGTGATTCTGATAGGTGAATACTACATCCAAGTCGTTGTCGAAAACTCCTTCTTCTTTTCTCAACTTTACTCCGATGGCCATATCGTCTGCCGGAATGCTTTCTTTAATTTTATTATAAACGTATTCTTCGAACCAACCGCCGGTAAGATATTGTGCTTCATATTTGGAAAGCACATTTTCTTTATTCCCGAAATGAATTCTATCCAAAAAATCATTCAATCCGGGAATAGGAATTTGCTTTTCCTTCAGATTGAGACCCTTTTCAACCTTATCTATATCCTTTATTCCCACATTACGATAATACTCTCTGATTTTATTCAAAATCGCTAAATCATTTTCCGAAAATGGTTCATTGAACAGTTGAAAATACGATTCCGTATATTCTTTTTCCCTTACGATATCGGCATCTCTTTTGAGTTCACTAAATAATAAGCCGTAAAGAGAAAGATATTCGTCAATTTTGAGTCGATAGTTAATTTCTTCTTCTTCGTCCAGAAAAGGTTTCAGCAAAGCATTATGTGGAAATGGAATATAGAAAAATTCGCTGTCGTATTTACTGAACAGTTGATAAACGGCAAGCGACATGTATTTTGTTCCCCCGGTTAGATTTACTACATAATGTTTATCACTGCTAAGATGTTTGGCAATGGCAGCAGTCATTTCGTTCCATTTTTCCTCCTGATTCTTTTCGAGAAGAATCATATCTATCTCATTCGGTTCGCATTTAAGCGTTTGAATAAGCCATTTTGGCTCATTCTTCATTTCCTGAGTGGCAATCAAAAGCATTTCATCTCCTTGATTTTGTCTATCCTTAATAAAAAGATAATTAGGAATGGTCTGTTTGGAGATAATACTTACCAAGACGCTGTTTGTTTTCATAATTTTTCTACTCGATGATTTTCAATTTCACAAAACCATATACATCACTGTCTTCATCAATGCGACGCGTTTTAGGAAAGTCGTATTCCGAATATTTCTGATTGTTGGGACGGGCTGCATTGACAACATCATCGAAATTGTCCAAATATTTAGCCCAAGCACCGGTGATGAAGCGCCATCCCGAAGCATGTCCGACGCGGAGAACACAGGAGTCCGAGCCATTGATTCCATTAATTTCATCGAGAATAATTTCCATCGATTCGATGTAATCTTCCGAACCATCTTTTTGAATATCTTGCCAATATGTTATTTCAGATTCAACCAACTTTTTTGTATGATTATTGATTGAAGCAAATAAAGCAGTCAACGATTGCAGGTTTTCGGGAAGTTTCCCCAATTGCGGATATTTTCTTTTGGCAAAATAATAATATTCCGTGTCGATTTTCATTTCGAAAATGCTCTTTTCTTTAAGTCCTATTGCTTCAATCAGTTGCGCTTTGTCTTTATCCAATAAACTCTCCCGGTTATTTCGTATATTCAGATTGATCATGCGCGAAGCAATCATACAGTCGTCCTCGAAATAAGCATCGCCTACCCTTACAAAGCGAAAGATATCGGAATTTGGATCTTTACCGAAAAGATCTTTTTCAACCTCGGTTGCCGAAACAATTTTCCTCCCTTTGTGAACCGTGACAACTTTCTCGGCGATTTCTTCAATGCGATCTTCATCTGCATATGCTGCTATCATTTCTGCGAGTACCGCTGTCCGGATGGCACCCTTGATGGAACTGCCGGGAATGTAGGGTTTGCCTCTTCCGTCGTGTATGATTTCCTTCAAGGTATCGTTGGGTCCAACATTTGCAAAGCAGGTGATTCGTTCGACGGTATAATCCCTGATGGAGGCTTTTGGGGCAAATCGCTTCACGAGTTCAACTGTCGATTCTTTTTTTTCGATACTTGCCACCCAATGGTCGAGATGCTCTTCCCCAATCAAATCAAGAATTTTCCGATCGTCCACAATATAAATAAATTGGTCGTCACCACTTCGCTGCACCACAAAATCGGTGTTGTTTTGCAGCATGTTGCCCGATCCGATATGGACGGGCGTTAGGGTCTGAATTTGAATTTTATTCATAATCTGCAAGGATAACGGGTACAACAAAAGGTTTGCCGCTGCGGTAGACGGGATGCATGCGTGAATCGTTCCATCGGGGCTGCAGATCTACAATCTGACCCGAAAGATGTTCGCACGTGGGGAAAACCGATCCGGTGGTAAACATATACACCGAACGTTTTCGCAGGTGACGCAACGACTCTTCGCTGCTGCCGGCCATGTAACCGCCACGCAAAGCGATGTTGAATTTCGAGCCGGAGAGATTGAGGCTCTGCAATTCGTCTTCATTTTTGGGCAGGTAAAGCGATAGCAACATTTGTCCGTTGGCTTGCGCCGCATCGGGAAGTTCGAGCAATTCGTCGGATTCGGCTATTTCAAACTTACCGCCCCCTACGTTTTTGTCGGTTCCCAGTCCAGTTTCGCCAAGTATTTTGAACAGGCGTTTGATTTCTTCGAAAGTTGCGCCGTCACTGTCTACCAAAACATAGAGACCCGCACCCTCATGAAAGAAATTCCATTCGAAATAGAAAGGTTCGGCATCGCCGTCTTCTTCACGAGGCACCGACACGCGCTGATGAACGTCGGGTTTCGACATTTCCACCTCCATTTCTGTGATGGACAGGAAATTCCCTTTCAATTGATTTTTGAAAATCGTAACCGATTTGCCGGCTGTCAATTCTTTCCAAAGAGGCAGTTCGATGTATTTCACCTTTTTCAGATCCTTTCGTACAGCCTGTTCTTCAGTGTCCTTTACTTTCACATTGATTTTTCCTTGCATTTTAGGCAAAAAATAATGATGGTCGTAGTAGGGAAATGCCGAACTCAACGTGAACGATTCGAGGAACTCCGGCAGATCGTCGGCTTTTCCGTTTTGAGCCCGCAAAGCGGCAATGGCACCGGACAGGGTGTCACTCTGCAACTCGGAAGCCGAAAAATCGTAATTTTCCTTCCCTGTCCCGATGTGCAGTGGCGACAATTTTGTGAGTTTAATTATATGATATTTTGGCATGGCTTATTTCATTCCAAAGGATATGTTTTTTCTTCTTCTTTATTGATTTTGATTTCCACCTGGCCATATCCGCGAGAACCTTGACCGCCCAAATAATCGTCGTGCAACAGGGCGATAGCTTGCATGAGTGTGCTTTTCAATTTCTTTTCGTCGTCGTCATCAAAGATATTCAATACCATGTTCAGGTCGAATCTGGCTCCGGCAGGCACCCGCTCGAAAGTGCGCGGATTGGCTTTTGCCGTCACTCTGTCAATGGCTACTTCCGTTTTGCTTTCGGTGTAGGGCATTTCTGTTTTGTCCATATCGACAGATGATACATCTAATTTGGCATCGCGTATAATAATGCGCGAAGGATGACTTTGATCGCTGTCGGAAGAGACTCCGAATAACGCACCGGAAAGAGAGTTGGGATCGGCACTTGCCAAATAGCTGCCGTTCTTTTCTGAAAAACATCCGTTTTTGAGTTCTACCAACGAACGCAATTTCCCTTTTAGCGAACTGCCCGGAATATAAGGGATATTATCCAGTGGATTCCTAACCACAAATTTGTCAGGACCACCAATATTTAAAGCAGCGTTGGTGCCTCCTATATGTAACCCTGTTTTGAGAGTAATGGTGCAATCGTACACTATTTTTTTCTTTAACGTTTTCATAATTATAAATTTAATTTGTTGATATATTCTATTTGTTTTGATCGTTTAAGGTTAATCTTTCCCTCCGTAAGCCGTATGATAGGCTAATATCGCTTCAAAAAAATCGCAAAAATGCTCATAATCACTTGTATTTTCCACGCAATCATAGGCTAAATCAAAATATCTCTTGAATAGCAATATTCCCAACTTATTATGTCTGCCTGCGTTATAAGCTACCTTCGGTTTTAGGAGATAGAAATCTTTCTTTTCATTTTCAAATCCTTTCATTTGTATTCGTTTGATTTCGCCGAATACATTACGAATTTGTGATTTAGTGAGAGCTTGTTTATCCTCCTTGCTTACAGGAGCGATGAAACGTCCTAGCACTTCACAAGCATTGATCATCTCTGCACTTGAACCTTCTTTGATCCACTTAGGCTCAAATCGATCGAAATTAAGGAAGTCATGAATTAAACTATTAATTTCACCTTCATTCAAGTTTTTTTGAGCACTTTTACGTCGTTCACATAAGGGATGGCGATAATATTCATCTACTGTTGGCATAATATAAAAATTTAATTGTTAATATTATTTTGTTATGTTTCTCATTTCCAATTCTGCCCAACGGGCAGCAAAAGCCCATAATTCGAGGGCGTGATAGTCTGATGCAATGGGCTCGCCGTTGAGTGTTGCGGCATTGCCACAGCTTTCCATTTTGCATCGGTTGATTAATTCTTTTAATTCGGAATGTTTGTATCTTTCGGCCATACGCCCCATGTCGTAAGCTAACAGCCAATAGGTTTTCAGATTCGTAATTTTGTGATTTTTTATGTTCGCATTGGAAGCATGCTGCAAAATCTTTCCGATAAACGATTTGGGCAATTTACCGGATGAATGGCCTTCACTGCTGCCGGGCGAAAGCCGTACAATATCGTTTTTTAATTTTTCCACAACAGGAAATTCTTTTTCCCAATTCAGCGGCATTTGCATAAAGGAGACGGAATTTTTGGACACACCTTGGGCGACATGCGTTTTGGCATTGCGTTCTTCTTCGTCGCTTTCCTTTGCTCCGCGCATAATGGGGAATTTGGGCGGCAGAATGGCAATTCCTCCCGAAACGGAAAAAGCGGGATTGCCACAAGCAAATTCTTTGAAATCGGTGTGTATCTGTTTGGCCAACCTGATAGCATCACTCCATTCGGCAACGATAAACAAATCGTCTCCGCCGCTGTATATGATAAACGATTTGTTTTTAGCAAGTTCCTGTTGTATGGTATTGAGGTAACCGCTGAAAAAGTAATCGAACGATCGGCTCAATGCCGTATAACGTGCGAGCGAAGTTTCTTCGGGATGCATCCCCGACTGAAAAATGTGACCCAAATTATCCACATCCATGCGCAGCACACCCAAACGACGAAATATATCTTTGCAATACTCGTCGAAAGTTTCTCCGTTATAGATGTTACCGCCATAAAATTCGAACCCGAAGATGTTGTTGGCTCCTGCTTTTTGTCCTTTCCCATCTGTTTCGGTCAGGATAAATTGACCGTCGCTTTTGTTTCCGTTAAGTGTAATGAGGGTTACTTTTTCGGCTTTCTCCTGCAATTCGTCTTCAATGGGTTTTAGATCATTTTTTCTGACCAGATAGAAGAAAAAACCCAATCCTGCCGGCTCAATAGGATTTTTATTTTTCAATCCCTTAATTTCTCCTTCCGAAACGATCATTAAGTCGGCATCGCGCAGATAAGTTCCCAAATCGATCTGTTGCTTGGTGAGCGGCTTCACGTTCCCAATTTCAGATACCTTGCATGGTTTTTCACTCGACAAAAAACCTTCGCCGGTGATTTTATCGGTTTCGATGCCATAATCCAACGGCGTGAAAAACCGGTCGAAGTTTCCTTCGATAAGTGGGGCAAATTTTCGGGATTTCTTTTTGTCCTGCTTTTGAAATACTTCCGTCCAGGCTTTAGAAAGGTTCTCTCCCTTTCTGTGGCATAGCGTATCTTTCGACATTTCCACCCATTCCACCGACAAAAACAGGGTAATGCCGTGCGCTTCAAACATCTTTTGTTCGATACGCTGTGTTGCCTCCGTCAGTTTTTGACGAATATTCTCCGTATTAGGAGCAATCATGTAAAATCCGCCTCCCGAATTGTAGATGATGTTTGCCTGAGGCAAATCGAGCTCTTTCAACATATAAAGCGTGGCTGCGTCGGACAACATGTTAAGATAGAACGACCGTCCTTTCAGGTTTTTTGCGGCATATTTCGAAACAATCTGATAGATATAGGATTGGATACCGCTGAAATCGGCGCCGATGAGCAAAAACGGCTTGTCGGCGTCACTGCCACTTTGTTGCAACTCAAAGAGACAGACGGCGAGGGCTGCCGTGGTTTTTGCATGATCGAAGAGTGAAATGTCGGGAAAGCGTTGTGCGTCGGCAGGAATCGTGCATGTGTATTGCAACAACAGATTGAGCAAAGTTTCGCTGAAAGATCGCACCGAGTGGGTTTGAATTTTTTCGAAATCATTCAGAAACCTGTTCCAAAGTGCAAGATAATCGGGAGAGCAATCGAATGTCGACTTTGGAAAGAAGGTTTCTTTCTGTAGCGAAATCTTTTCGACCGGATAATAATGCCAACTATTTTTTTGGCGAATTTGATTGATGTCGAGGCCAATAGCCTCGAGCACGCTTCTTAAACGCGGATTGGGCGGCAATTTTTCCGAAGCGGGATTAACGCTGCTGTCGGCATCGATTCCCCACGATAGAGCATCGGCTCGGCTAATGATGTCCCCCAACTCGGATTTTCGATTCGAATGGTGACCTGCAACAAGCCTGATCAAACTGTTTTCGTCCGATAGATCACAAACATCTGTTTCGAAAAGGCGACGAAAAGTGCTTTCGTGATCCCGTACGAACTGTGCACTCCAAAGCACATGTTGGTGCAGATTCTTTTCGTCTTTTGAGGGGAGAAAAACTTCGGCGCTGTCTTTAATGTCTGAGCTGAGAAAATGGCTCGTTGTGACATCGCCGGGATCAGCCAGACGATAGAATTTGCCAATATCGTGCAACAGAGCGGTCAAATAAATTTGTTCCTTGCTATTTTCCATAGGTTTATTGTAATGGTATTGTTTTCGTTGCTGTTTTGTTGTTGTTTTTATTGATTGCCTTCACTGTGGTTCCATAGCCAAGGCTGACACCTTTGCCGAGTCCAACATAGTCAGGGATGGAAACATTGGTGGTGAATTCGGCATCGAACATGGTCATTTTCACTCCTTTGTAACGTGTAAGGGAAGGTTCGCTCAGTTGGGTAATCGTGCATTCGACTTGTTTATCCAAAAAAATATTCAACCCTTTGGCAAAGGAAAGAATGTTCCCCTTTAAGATGTTTTCGAGAAAAAGGATTTTTTCTCCCAATCCTTCCAAGCCATTGTATTTTTCGTAGTTCTCCTGATTGAGTGCCAGCCATTTACGAATATGATAGTTGAATTTTGATTCCCATATCTGTATCCGTTGCTGATAAGCTTTTACATTGTCTATCAAAAATTTCACTTCTCGATCGTTTAACTTTAATTCCATATCGATATCGGAAAATAGTTTCCCTATGGCTTCTGTACCGATGCCGATACACAAAATAGCCGCTTTGCGATTGATGCGTTTATACTGAATTAACGGATAGCCATACCGAAAACCTTCTCCTTCCGGTAGATGATTGTGAAACAGAATGTCTTTATCTTTTAAATTGGAAATTACGGCACCTCTAAATTGTTCAATTTCATGAGATAAAAGCGAATTTTGAAATCTGATGAGTAACAATTTGGTATATTCCATGATTATTTATTTATTGTTATAAAAAATCGAAAAACCAAATTTATATATTTTTTTTGATGAACACATAAAAAACTCCGTTGATTTTCTAAATTTATTGATTTTCTAAGCCCCAACTTGCAACTTATCATCGTTAATTTGCTGTAAACTGTCAATTCTTGGCAATATGTCATAAAATTGTTCATCAGTGAAGTGCATTATTTTCGAGGGCCGGGGGGATATTTTATCTTTCTAAACGCCAAGGAGAGAGCGTCCCCGATAAATCCGACTTGTTGTGGGTGCGTTTGTCTGTCATTTTCTATCCAAGAAAAGAACTATCAGTGTGACGCTCTAACCAACTGAGCTATGGGTGAGTCCGACAGTTATTTTTTTATCCAAGGGGAGAGCAATTTGTCGATTGAATTGTGCACAGCAAAGACGACGATTTCTCTTTCAAAAACAAAGAGAGCAACAAAATGTGGTGGGTGCTAAGTGCGGTGATACAAAAAGTAGGAAGTGTAGGAAGTGTAGGAAAGTCAGATGGAGAGCGTGTTTCAGGTACATAACCGAGCGTAGGAAAGTGTAGGAAGTGTAGGATTCTCCATATTTGTGAGAAATACAGACGTATAGAAAGGTTAAGATTTGAGAGATATGTAAAATTTGAAAGTTTTAAAAGATTTTGCAGGATATGTAAATTTAGGAGAGGTAGGAGACCCGAATTCTTTTTCACGGCATAGGCTGCGGGTGGTGTCATCGATAAAAAAAGGATGAAAAAATTTATTTATTCAGGAAAATCAGCCACTTCCAAGTAAGCGGGTCTCCCACCCCAACGCTTGGAGTATAGAGGAATATTTTTATCTGTTGATCGGTATTGGCATCTAAATATTCGCGGACTTTTACCAAATACTGTACTGCAAGCCAAACATTTAAATAGTCCTCTTCCTCAAAATCAGGACTATTCGGATGTTGTATATTCTCAAATCCTTTTCCCGGAAGATATACATCTTGAGTAAGGGTACTTTCGAAATAATTTGCCGGTTCCAATTTATCGGGGTAAATCATTTTTCCGGTTCCCATCCAATGGATGGTTCCTTCAAAAAGGAGTTCGTTCAGTTCTTTGTATATGAGTTTGACCCATCCGAAATCTCCGGGCGCTTTGTATTCGTTTACAATTGTGAAACCATTTGTTTGTTTCGAGAAATTGAACTCTGTTCCCCCCTCAAATTTATTTGTGGTATAATCTACCTGAAGCAATAATACGTGATTAACGGCTTTTTTATCGGTCTCGTTGGGCGAATTCATTTCACTTGAATCGCAGCCGATCAGCGTAATCGCCATGAATAAAAGAAGATGTTTTGCTTTCATGTTGGGCTGTATTGAATGGGATGATATAAACTATATATAATTGATGGAATTTCGCATAAAACGCTGCATGAAGTATGGGAAAAAAAATTGAATAACGACAATTCAATCTGAAAAAAGGATTTAAAATTGATTTTTTATGTATTTTATGTTGTCTATTTAAATATATTTTAAATATATTTGGAGGAAATATAACTGTCAACTTTTTTGTTCCAAAAATACCGAATGAGATCCGGGTTATTTTTACTATTAAAAACACCGTATTTATTCTTGCACGGACAATAACACGTTTATCATTGACGAATCCGGATATAATACTGTTTCTTCTGTTAGAGCTGCAATTGAAAGTAGAGATTTTGATAGAAGAATCCCAAAGCTAAGCCGTTAAAGTTTTGTGGTCTTGATTTTTATCGTGAGCGCTTGGAAATACCTCTTTTTTCATGTAATTTTGCCCCCCATACATCCAACCTTTAAACAACATTTATCGGTGATAGATCTTACGAAAATTCCTTCTCCCTGTTATGTAATGGAAGAAGAATTGCTTCGCAACAACTTGCAGCTCATCCGCTCGGTAAAAGACCGTGCAGACGTAAATATCATACTGGCTTTCAAAGCATTCGCCGTTTGGAAGTCGTTTCCCATCATTCGAGAATACATCAGGTCTTCCACTGCAAGTTCGGTTAATGAAGCACGACTGGCCTACGAGGAAATGGGAAGTCCGGCTCATACCTATTCTCCATCCTATACCGAAGAAGATTTTCCTCTATACCTGCAATACAGCAGCCATATTACGTTTAATTCCCTTTCGCAATATCGCCGATTCTATCCGCAAATTGTGGCATCGGGCAAAAAAATAAAATGCGGATTGCGCATTAATCCCGAATTTTCGGTGATTACAACCGAATTGTACGATCCAAGTGCTCCGGGTTCACGTTTGGGTATTACTGCCGATCAATTGGGAGACAACATTCCCAAAGGCATTACCGGTTTGCATTTGCACAACCTTTGCGAAAACAATTCGTATGCTCTGGAAAAAACCCTTCGGGCAACAGAACAGAAGTTCGGACATCTTTTTCCGCAAATTGAATGGCTGAATCTCGGTGGCGGGCACCTGATGACGCACAAAGATTACGATGTAGAACATTTGATCACGCTGCTACTCGATTTTAAACGCCGCTATCCGCATTTGGAAATTATCATGGAACCGGGCAGTGCATTTGTTTGGGAAACCGGGGTATTGGTTTCAACCGTTACCGATATTGTTGAAAATCACGGCATAAAGACGGCCATGCTCAATGTATCGTTTTCTTGCCACATGCCCGATTGCCTTGAAATGCCTTACAAACCGTTCATTCGTGGAGCCTATCAACAACCTATTTCCGGCAAACCTACCTACCGGTTGGGCGGGAACAGCTGCCTGGCGGGAGATTTCATGGGTGAGTGGTCGTTTGATGAACCGTTGAAAGTGGGCGATCGCATTGTTTTCGAAGACATGATTCACTATACCATTGTGAAGACTACCATGTTCAATGGTGTGGCACATCCTTCCATCGGTTTATGGACGAAAGATAACGAATTTGTTCTTTATCGCAAATTTGGGTACGAAGATTATAAAAACCGCATGAGCTGAATTTGAACCCGATTCATCAAATTCTTCATAAAAATGCACCTGCATTTAAACAATATTTGTTTTCGGTGTGTTCAATATATGAGTACTATTCGCTTAAAAAGAGCGGGTATTATACAATAAAAATCATTGCTCATGAGCTGGATAGGATTTATCATTATCGGAGGCGTAGCCGGATGGCTTGCAGGTAATTTAATGAGAGGCGGAGGCTTCGGCCTCATGGTCAACATTATCGTTGGCATTATCGGTGCTGTTATCGGCGGATGGGTCTTTAGTCTTTTAGGTATCTCTACGGGTAATGGTGTTATCGGAAATTTCATTACAGCGCTGGTCGGTGCCGTTTTGTTGCTCTGGATAATTTCTTTGTTCAAAAAGAAACCCTAAAAGAAATCGTCAAAGAAAATCAAAAACAACATGAATAAAATCGGTGCACTCAAGAAAGGTACATCGATTTTTTTATCGCTTGATGCTCATAAAGCTATGGGTCAACTTGAATAAGTCTTATTTATGGAAAATGAGCAAAAAATCAACTTTAAAAATCAGGTTTTTACAAAATTAATTTTCGGCATTTTGAATTTTATAAAGCAAACTCATCTCTGCACGTAACAACCAAACAGCCTAGCGTTGCAAGCACGGAATTTATGTTTCTCTGCGTGATAATTAAAAATTATCATGTAAATTTGCCAAAAACACAACGATGGAAAAAAAGCAGATCGGCATATTGGCCGGGTCCTTCAATCCCATACACATGGGGCATTTGATGATAGCCAATTATATGAAGGAATTTACATACCTCGACGAAGTGTGGTTTGTGGTATCGCCCCGTAATCCGCTGAAGGATGCCGAAAATCTGCTGAACGACGAATTGCGGCTAAAAATGACAAAGATGGCCGTTGACGATTACGCAGGGATGAAAGTCAACGATATCGAATTTCACATGCCTCGCCCCTCCTACACCATCGATACGATGACCAAATTGACGCACGACAATCCCGATAAGGAATTTATCCTGATTATCGGTGGCGACAATTGGAACGATTTGCCTCGATGGAAAGACTACAAACGCCTGCAGCGCGAATTTAAGATGCTGATATATCCCCGCATGGGGTTTGAGGTACATATTCCGGAGGAACTCTGCGAGAATATCCGTTTTGTAGAAGCACCGGTTGTGGAAATTTCGTCCACCTTCATTCGAAACAGCCTGAAAGAAGGGAAAAATGTTCGTGCATTTGTTCCTTCCCGCGTGTACGATTTCATCGAAAAAAACGCTTTCTATAGCCTATAATACACCTTTTATTTCTTCAAGTCAAGTTTCAACTATTTTGCATCACCCACTTTCAGGAAGCGAATTACTGTTTTTTCGGTCATAAACGTCTATCCATTTAATTTAAATCTATATTCCGGAAAAAGAAATAGAAACATCGATTCTCTTGCATCTGCAAAAGCAATCCTTTGCAGATTATCTCAACGACTTACCAACAAATTCCAATAGAAATATTTTTATCCTAAAGCAACGTCCAGCACCATCATTACGGCAAATCCCAAAAGGGCGCCGATGGTAGAGAAATCCGTTTCGTTTCCCGTTTGAGATTCGGGTATCAACTCTTCCACAACCACAAAAATCATGGCTCCTGCAGCAAAAGAAAGAGCATAGGGCAACAAGGGAGTAATGGCGGTGACCAAGAAAGCACCTATAACGGCGCTGATGGGTTCAACCACGCCGGAAAGTTGGCCGAAAGTAAAAGCCTTGTACCGCGAAAATCCTTCACGGCGAAGTGGTATCGATACGGCCGCCCCTTCGGGGAAATTTTGCAAACCTATGCCGACGGCAAGCGTCACGGCACCTGCAAGGGTCCCCAAATCGGGATTATTGCCCAATGCTCCGAATGCTACACCCACTGCCAGTCCCTCGGGGATATTGTGAAGCGTGATGGCAAGGACAAGCAAAACGCTTCGTTGCCATGAAGTCTTTACGCCTTCCGCCTTATCGATCGATAACCCCATGTGCAAGTGGGGTAAAATGCGATCGACCAAAAACAGAAAAGCTCCACCCGACAGAAAACCGATAAGGGCAGGCAGCCAAGGGTCGGACAGGGTTGTTTTGCTCATTTCAATTGCCGGGTCCAACAACGACCAAAAGCTGGCAGCAATCATCACTCCGGCTGCAAAACCCAACATCGAGTTCAAAACCTTCTTGTTAATCGATTTGAAAAAGAAAACCATGGCGGCGCCCAATGCGGTAACAAACCAGGTAAACAACGTAGCAATCAATGCCAATAATACCGGATTATAGACTAAAAGTTCTTTCATTGTTGAACACTTTTTGCGTTGTTCACTTCTTCGGTGTCGTATTTGATTTTATCCAAAAGAAGGGGAAGAATATCCATATTTACCCCGGCTTCTTGCAGTTCGCCTTCATCTTCTTTGAGCATGGCTCTGAAAGTTGAAAAATTTCCTGTAATTTTCAATGATTCTTCATAAAGCTCCACTGCCTTCACCATATTCCCGAGACAAAGTTCCACATGCCCGGCATTGAGATAATCGTGTGCATTGCACTTTTGGGACAATATCCTGTCATAATACTTTTGTGCAATATCAAATTTTCTTGACAAAAATGCACACCATGCAATAGAACGCCATGCACGGGTATTGCTGCTGTCCAACAGTTCCACCTTGAAATAATAATTAAGGGCAGTATCGTAATCCTTCAATTCCAGATAACAGTGACCGATGTTGAGCTGAATATTCAGGTCATCGGGTTTCAACTGCTCCAGCCGTCGGTAATATTGCAGAGCATCGGACGGTTTTTTAAGCAACCGGTAACACTGGGCAATGCGGCGCAACACCCATGTATTATTTTCTTCGATGAGTTCGGCATGCAAATAGGCATCAAGCGCTTCACGCACATTGCCAAGCATCTGTCGGCAGTAGCCTATCTTTTGCCAAACTTCACCATTCGGCTTGCTTATTTTCGAAAGCGTGGTATACGAATCCAACGCTTCTTCGAAATGGTTTTTTTCGAAATAATACAAAGCGATACGCTGCAGGTTTTCGGGCACCAACGTGATGGGATGAAACGGTTTGATGCGATGATAATTGAGCGGTAAAGCAAAAATATCGATAAAATCGCTCCGTCGGGGAAAAACTTTAAAAAAACGATACAGATCCTGAATATACTGTCGGCAAATGGTCTCTTCCTTCTGATAAGGTTTCAGCAGAAATTCCTCTTCTTGCATATTTTTAACTTCTTCGCCTTCGGCAGTAAGCTGCGAAATCATCATTTTACGGTATCGCTCCGGCATAATCATAATGCTGAAGCAGAAGGAATACTTGTCGGAATTGCAAATATGTGGCGACTCGGTGATGGATTCTAACAACGATTTCCCTTCTTCTTTATCGCTGAAAAGCTGTTGCAATTGCGAATGTCGAGAATCGAACGGCAAGAACCAGTTGCTCATTTCGTAGAAAAAGGGATAGGATTTCAGGGATGAAAAAGTGAAATGAAACACATCGGCTCCCTCAAGCTGCATATTCGAAAATTCCTGCAGTTTGTCGGTCAGTCCTGTCTCGTCCAAAATCTGTTGCCACTCGGGATTCTTGTCTTCCATGCTGCTCTCGCCCATCCATTCGTCGAGATTAATTTTTTTACCGATGATGGGAGTCAACTTCATCATTTGAGGCAAAATTTCTTCGGTAAGCTTCTTGGTTATTTTTTCGGTATCCTGTGCTTGAATAAATCGAAGAATGGCATAGATCAACCTGCGGGTAAAAACGGGATCGTCCGATAGGAGCTTCAGCCTGTCGGTACATTCGGGATAGAGTTCCCATCGCGATTCGTAGGTTTGAAAAATGGGAATTATACCCACAACAGCGCGGAT
>Ga0116191_1001378_pt1 | contig 19726 bp, 19 predicted proteins | sample AD_UKC111_MetaG_FD_89897 | JGI IMG/M metagenome (GOLD analysis project Ga0116191, IMG submission 89897) | Active sludge microbial communities of municipal wastewater-treating anaerobic digesters from Hong Kong - AD_UKC111_MetaG | ecosystem: Engineered > Bioreactor > Anaerobic > Digestate... | reverse complement strand
TTGCCTATTTTAACATTGTCTTTGATTACAACATTGTTCATTATTTGAGTTCCTTCAGAAATTTCAACATTTTCTCCAATCACACAAAATTCACCAATATATACATCTTTTCCAATTTTAGCAGTTGGATGAATTATTGAATTTTTACTGATACCAGGTAATAAAGTTTTTGCAAAAAATTTTTTAATTGTTTTTGCAATTGCTAATCTAGGATTTTCAGAAATTATTACAGAATTATTATATATTTCCCCTTTAAAATCTGTTACTATTAAGCAAACATTTTCAATATTTTTGAAAAAACTTTCATCTACTTTTTTTTTAGAAAAAATTAAAGAATTTTCATGTATATTTTTTAAAGTACTAACTTTAAAAATATCAATATCTTTTCCAAGCATTTTTGAATTTAAATATTGAGCAATTTCTGAACTTTTCATTCAAAGAACTCCTTATTTAATTTTATATTAGTTTTTATAGATTTTAATTAAAAAAGATTTACTATTTTATTACCCATCTTATTACCTCAAAAGCTTCAGCATATTTAGCTCCTATTTGAATGCCTCTTGTTTGTGCTAATGCTAAAACAAAGCTTTCCCCCATATAGTCTCTATTTTTCTGTGATTCATATTCCTTTAAAGCCTTTATTTTTAAATCAATGTGTTTCTTTTCGAACTTAATAAAAGCCTGTGTATTAAATTGTATATTATTCCATGGTAATTCATAGGCAAGAATACTTGTTTTTTTAAAAGCTCTAATACCTTCCATAGCCACTGTATAATGATCTTGATGAATATCATTTGGGGTAGGTAAAAAGACAAGATCTGGGTTTATATTTTTTGAAAACTTGACCATCTCTTCAAGTATTTCCTGTCTAACATAATTCAATTTTCTAACTTGAAATTTATATATTACTAAATTATTTTCTTTTATACCAAGAACTTTAGTGGCTTTTTTTACTTCCGTTTCAAGGATATTTTTAGGTAATCCTTCAGGTACTGAATCATTTGCTGTAGAAAAAGCTATATAAAATACTTCATTCCCTTCTTCTATAAATTTTGCTATAGAGCCACCACAACCAAGTTCTCCATCATCTGTATGAGGAGCTAATATAGCTATTTTTTTCTTATTTTCCATTATTTAAATTCCTAATTCAATTTATTCACTATTATGCTATAAACTTCCAATAATTTTTTCCCCTCTTTTTCCCAGTTATATTTTTCTTCTACAACTTTTCTACCATTCTCACCCATTTGCTTTGCAATTTCAGGGTTATTTATTAAATACTCAACAGCTTTTGCTATTTCTTCAGGACTTTGTGGATCAACGCATATACCACAATTATTTTCTTCTATTATTTCATTCCATAAAGGAAAGTTCGAAGCAATAACCGGCAACCCTGATGCCATATATTCGAACATTTTGTTTGGTTCGCTCTCGGTATGATTAGGAAGAGGTAAAAATAAAACTAAACCAATCTTAGAATTTTTCATTATTTCTGCAACCTTATTTCTATCTACAAATCCCTGATAATTAACTTTTTTCCATTCTGGATGAGACATTATTAACTTTTTTAACTCCTCAGATTCAAAATTACCTGCTAAATTTAATTTTATATCGGAAAGATATTTAAGAGCCTCCATAATTTGTTCTATACTTCTAATTTTTGAAATTCCACCAATATAGCAAATTTCATTGTTTTTTTTATGATTGTGATCATTGATTTGAGTAAACTCTTCTAACAACGGATAGTTATTAATATCTATTGTATTATTATTAAATTTCAAAAACTTATCACGAATAGACGGAGTGGCGGTAATAATAGCATCAAATTTCCTGCAGGCATACTTTTCATATAAAGTAAAAACCTTAGAGACAATTTTTAAACTAAATTTATCCTTCGGTATTTCCATTAATATATTTTCATCTAATGATTCTGTCTTCTTCATTTCATCTAAATCTATACCATTTGGTATATAAGCAAAATCTTTATCAAATCCATTATCTTTTAAGTATTCTCCATAGTTTGGTAAAACAGAGATAATCAAATCGCTATTTTTAATAGCAAATTTTTCGAAATACTTTAGAAATTTTATGAAAAAATTGTTTGAAGAAAAGTTTCCAAGTTCAACAATAGATAAAGGCCATATATCTTTTACTTCAAAAATTAATTTTGCATTAAATTTTTTTGCCAATCTGTATGCAGGATAAACAGGCATCGTTTCCATAGGAGAAACTATTATATAATCTGGATTTTGTAGTAAATTGAAAGGTAATCTAAATAATTTAAAGGTGTAAATAAACCATTTTAATACTCTTTTCTTACTTGCTGAAAATTTATATTTTGGAACTTTTATCCATAGATAATTTATTCCATCAATTTTTTCTAAAGTATATTCTCCTTTTGTTGAAGGTATACTTTTAAAAAGATGAGAATAAGATGCTGAAATTATAGTAATATCGTAACCTTGTTTTATCAGTTCTTTACTTAAATAATAATGCCTGAATTCCATTCCATGATATGGGGTACCGGCATATTCATTTATTATCAATATATTTTTGGGCATAGTAAGTATTTTCCTTATATAAGATTAATTTATTAACATAAACATAATATTATTTAATAAATTTATTTAATAAATAATTTGAATGTTGATTATCTTATAGTTTAACCAACAATAAATTTTAAGATTTAAAAAAACTTTTAAATTATTAAATTTTATTTTCCATTTCCTTTATTGCATCTTTATAAGATATAAATTCAAAATTATTTGATTTAAGGTATTCAACTAACCAAATATACCATTTTTTCCATGTAAGAAAAGAATCAGAAAAATATCTATCATGAAATAATATTGTTAAATATTTATTATCTTTTTTTATAAGATTATCTATAATTTTGATTGTAATATCTTTAGATTTTTCTAAGTTATTTGATTGCCATTTTTTCCCTTTTCCCTCAATAACATAACCATCCATTATATGTAAAGGAAATTCCCATATATAATTTATTTTATATGGATTTTTATCTTCAAAAACTGAAGAATCAAACAAATAACCTATTTTAGATAAATGTTCAAGTGTATTTTTTCCTATTCTTAAGTAATGCATCCTAATACCAAAATTTTCTATATTAGAAATTCTTTTAAAATTATCATATTCTGTAAATATCTTATTTGGATCATTAAACTCTATACCATGAACTCCACAATCAAATTTATTTTCTTTTAAATACTTTATAAAAAATTCAGTTTGTTTGATTGAGTAAGAAATACCAAGTCCGTTATTCATTGCAAAAAAGAAAGTTGAAGGTATATTATTTAATTTATCGAATTCAGCTAATTCTAAAATATTATTCCATTTATTTTTTATAATATCAGAAAATCTAAGAAAATATTCCTTAAATGATATTTTTCTTAAAAGAAGCTCTATCAAACTTCTTATTAAAAATTTAGGAACTATTAAATCTTTTTTATGTTCACAAACAGTCAAATGATCTACATCATGCGAAATAATTACTTTCATTAAAAAATCTCCCTTTTAAAAAATTTAAGAAAAATTTCTAAAATAAACCTTGCCTTATTTACTCTAAAATATGGAGTTAATTTCCCTCCAAATCCTCTAAAATATTGTTCAATTTCCGGTATCATTGAACCTTCAAAATCAAAATATTTTAAACCTATGCTTTGCGCATATTTAATACACTCCCATAAAGCTAATGCCCCTGCTCCATGATGTTTATTTTCATAATCATAGCCGCCAAGTAAATAATAAGCAGTATCATTATCATAAACACAGAAAGCTGCTGAAATAGGAATATCATTTTTAAAAGATACAAAAGCAAAACTATTATGGTTATTAGAAAAATTAAAAAGAATTTTATTTAAATAATATTCATTTAGTTTTTTACCCTGTCTATAAAATACTTTTTGCACTAATAACTTAACATTTTCATAATTTTCAATCTTTTCCACATAAATGTTATCTTTTAATGCTTTTTTTATATCATTTCTTCTTTCTGAAGACATTCTTTTATTTATTTTATCAATATTTTCATTTAAACTTAAAATATAAGTATAATTTGGTATTACTTTGAATTTTTTCCATATAAAAGGTTGAGTATCTATTATTTCTCTATTTAACGAGAAAGATATTATTGAATAATTTAAATTATCAATAAAATCAGCGATTAATCTTAATGAATTTTTCCAATTATTCATAATTGAAACCTTATTTTTTGCTTCAATTTTTAAAAATGGTCCAACATAGGGTGTAAATGGAGGATTTCTATAAATTGAAAAACCAAATTTTTTTTCTTTGTATAAATAAAATCCTCCAACAAGGTTATCTCCATCATCATATATTCCAAAGATATTTATTGAGTTTTCAAATATTTTTATCCATAAAAATTGATTGAAAATATTTCCATAAATTTTTGATATGTTATCAAGTTTATTAATTTCATTTAAATCAGATATATTAATTAATTTTATTTTCATTTATTAATTTCCTTAATAAATATTAAGTATTATAATTTTTATTGAAATATTTATAATAATTTTCTATAAATTTGATAATATTAAAGTATTTATCTTATAAAGCCTAATTTTAAAGTTTATAATATAATTTTAATAATTTCTTTTCTTCATTTTGCCAGTTATATTTTTCAAGTACTGCTTTTCTACCATTTTCTCCCATTTTTCTTGCTTCATCGGGATGTTCTATTAAATATTCTATGGCTTTAGCAATTTCTTTAGGGTCTAATGGATTAACACAAATTCCGCAATTATTCCCTTCAACAATTTCTCTCCATAATGGAAAATCTGATGCTATTACAGGAAGCCATGATGCCATATATTCAAATATCTTTATAGGTATATTAATTAAATAATTAGGAGTTGGTAATAAAGTTGATAAACCTATCATGGAATTTTTAATTATTTCTATTACCTTATTTCTATCTACATATCCATAATAATTGACTTTTTCCCATTCGGGTAGAGAAGTGATATAGTTTTTCAGTTCTTCTGACTCAAAATTTCCTGCAAGATTCAGTTTAATATCAGGTAAAAACTTAAGTGACTTTATTGTTTGTTCTATACCTCTTATTTTTGAAATCCCACCTATATAGCAAATATCGCTTTTTTTTAAATTTGGATCAAAATCAATTTGCATAAATTCTTCTAATAAAGGAAAATTACAGACATCGACTGTATTTTTATTTATTTTTAGAAATTTATTAATACTTGAAGGATTAGCTACAATTATAGCATCCAATTTTTTACAAGCATAATTTTCATAGAAAGCATAAAAATTAGATATTAAGTTAAGAAAAAACTTATTTAAATAAGGCTTAGATAGTATCTGTTTTGTGACATCTTCATGAGAATCAAATATAACATTTTTACCAAGTTTTTTTAATTTTAATCCAATAGGAATAAGCTCGGGATCATGAAAATGATAAACTTTAGCATTAATTTCTATAGCTTTTTTATATATTTTTTTTGTAAATTTCAATATTCTTTCTATTCTATTCTTAGGTTTTCCAACATCATAGATTTTAATTCCATCTTTATTTTCATCCCCTTTTCCATCTGCTACAATTAAACTGACTTCATAACCATTGTTATAAAGTGATTTACATTCTTTTAAAAAAATTCTATCATCATAACGAGTATGAACAGATGTAAGATGAGTAATTTTCATATTTTTACCTCTCTAATAAATACTCATATATTTCAATATACTTTTTTTTATTGGTTTCTTTTGAAGCCTTTTCTCCAATTAAAAATGAATTTATATTTATTAACCTTTCATAATCAATTTTTAAAGCCTTTTCAAATATTAAATGATTAAAATTATCAGCTACTATACCATTTAAACCATCAATTATCCATTCTAAATTTGCTGGAATATTTGAAACAATTGGAATGCAACCAAAATTCATAGCTTCTAAAAGGCTAATTGAAGTAGCATCACTTTCTGGAATAGAAATAAAAATTTTCGATTTTTTATAATATTCAATATTAGAATCAGAATCAAGCCAACCAACAAATTTTACATAATTACTTAAATTTAATTCATTTGTTAATTTTTTTAACTGATCTGTTAATTCTCCAGTTCCTGCAATTACAAGTTCCCAATATTCATTTTTTTCCTTTATAAATTCATAAAATAACTTAATTATTAAATCTATTCTATATAATTTTTTATGAAGACGATTAGAAAAAATAATATTTTCTTTTTTAAAACTTCTTTTTCCATAAACATTTACTCCAAAATTAATAGTTTCAATTTTTTTGTTTTTATCCTTAATAATTTGTCTAATTTCATACGACATATATAATGAATCAGATGTAATTATATTTGCTCTTTTTAATACAAATTTTGCTAAAATTTTATATATAAAATTTTTTTTTGGATTAATTAAAATATCACTACCCCATGTCGTAATTATAAATGGTATTTTAAATTTTTTTGAAAAAATAGCCCCAAATAATGAATAAACATTTGCTTGATGAGAATGAATAATGTTTGGTTTGAATTTTTTTATTATATTGTTAAGTTTTATAAATGATAATAAATACTGTGGAAATCTTTTTATTGAAAAATTTAAATAATAAATATTATCATCAATTGAATAAAAAAAATTATGATCTTTTTTATTTGTAATTATAACTATTTGATCAAAAAAATCTTTTATCATTAAATAATAATTATATGTATGAATGCAATTAGATCCTATTATAATTAATTTTTTCATATTTTTTTAAACCTTTGAAATGAAAATATTTCTTTAAACATCAAACCTATAATAATGCTAAAAATAGATAATATTCTAGGCTCAGATAAAGGATTATTTGTAATAGAAGTAATAAAAACAATAATTAAAAAAGTCAATGATAGTTTTGAAAACAAAAATTTTTTATTTTTTATACTATAAAAAAATGGTAAAATTAATAAAATCAAATGTATTATTAAACCTATAAATCCATATTTCCAAAAAACAAAAATATACTCATTTTCCGCATATAAATTATTTTCATAAAAAAAGTTTTTGTTTGGACCATTCCCATAAATTAACTTATTTTTTACCATATTTATTAACATTTTCCAATTATTTATTCTTACTATAAAAGAATTTGTTTTAGTTAAATCCATTTCCCATATTGATTTGATGTATTTAATATTAAAAAATATATTAATAATTAAAAACATTATCGTCAATATCAAAAAATAAGTAAAAACTAATTTTATCTTTCTTTTTGCTATAATAAGATAAAAGATAATTGAAAAAAGAAAAGAAATAAAAGTTGTTCTAGAACCTGTAAGAATTAATAATAAAAATGAAAAGCAAAAAAAAATAAAATTTAATTTTTTTAAATAATTGTAATCTTGAAATAGAATAAAAAAGTATAATGCAAAAAAAGAAAAAATTATACCATTATTATTAGGATTTCCCATAATTCCCAATATTCTTCTTTGACTAATAGAATAGAAATAATAAATAAATTCATCATATTGAGGACCTTTTGAATAAATAGGTAAAATATTTATATTAAAATTAAAAAGATTAAAATAATGAAATATATTAAATAATAAATTAAAAGTGAATAAAAAATACATTACTTTTAAAAATTCTTTTCGTTTAATATCTATAAAATTATAAATAAAAAATATTAATAAAAATATTTTAAAAATTTTATAAATTTCAAAATAACAATTTATCTTTAACATTAAATTATTAAATGTAATTGTTATAAAAATCCAAATTATATAAAAATAAATCAAAAAAATATAATTTAATAAAAATTTTCCTTTAAATTCATATTTATTTTTAAGCAAAATAAGAAATAAAAATAAAATCATTAAAAAATCTTCGAATCTAATTTCAAAAGGTAATTCTAAAATTTTAAAACCTGGAAAAGTAAAAATGCTAAATAATAAAAGGATAAAAATCAATTCAAAAAAATTAATTTTTTTCAAAATCAGTTCCTTTTTGCCCACTCATCATAAAATTTTTGTAATTCAGGATATTCTTTTAAATATTTTTCATCTAATTTTCTTGTATCACCAACAACTTTAGCAGGAATACCTTGAATTATCGAAAAATCTGGAAATTCACCTTTTACATAACTAAAGGCTGAAATAATACAACCTTTTCCAATTTTAGTTTGTGGCATAATAACTGTGTGAGGACCAACAAATGTATATTCTCCAATATATACAGGACCAGTTTGATAACCTATCATATCCTTAACTTTGCCATATTCTTTGCCATATAGTCTTATTGAAATATGACTTGAATGTGTGGCAATTAAAGAAAAAAAACCTATTTGTACTCCCTCTTTTATTGTTAACCCATAAGTTGCATCTATGGAAGAGTTAGGTGCTATAAAAACATTATCTTCTATATATAAATTATTTTTTCCCTGAATAAATGTTGTATTACCTATTCTAGTATTTGGTAAATAAACACCGTCGTATCTTTTGAAACCTTTTATCATTTGTGTTCTAAATGTGAATTTACAAATTATATATTTTAATCTATTAATTACTTTATTTATAAAAATTCTAGGTGTCACTTTAATCCTCCAAAATATCATCATTGTATTTTTTTAACAAATAACCTATCCAATAAATACAAAAAATAAAATATATTGACATAAATAAAGATATTAAATAAAAAATATTAATAATATTTAATTTAAGAATATATCCAATTATAAGTGTTGTAAATAATATAATTTTACCAATTATTGAAACCAAAAATAATTCTTTTTGTTTATTTAATATTAATGGTAAAGATGATATTGGGGAAACAATAAATTGAAAAAATATCCAACCTAATAACGATCTTATATATAATCCAATACCATGCCAATTTTTCCCAAATATAAAATCTAAAATATTAAAAGATAAAACTAAAATTATAAAAAATATTACTGTAGAAGATACGCCTAATGATAAAATAATTTTTTTATAAAATTCAAGCATTTTTTGTTTTTTATTATATATTTCAGCTGCCTTTTGATAAATAACTTGATATAATGAATTACTTATAAATTGAGAAGGAATTCCAAGAATCCTTAAAGATAAAAAATAAAATCCTATTACATTAGATCCATAAAATGTAGTTAATAAAATTATAATACCATTACTCTGAATGGTATCTAATAAAGCATGAAATAAATTTATTTTTGGGAAATTAATATATTTTTTATATAAAATTTTTATCTTTTCTTTCTTTATTTCTTTTAGCAACCCTGTTTTTTTTATATTTGAAAAAAGCTTTGTATTAGCAACTGCTTGCGCTGACATCTGTCCTAAGATTAAACCAGAAGTTCCTGTTTTTAAAAAACCTAAAGTAAGCTGAACTAAAGATGATGCTATCGATTTTAATATATTTGATTTTGATATATCTTTATATAACTTAAATCTATTATTTGCATAATTCAATATCTGAAAAAGACCAATAAAAAAAACTGTTAATGGAGCAAAATAGATCCAAAAAGAAAGAGATTCAGCTTTTAGAAGTTTTAAAAAAGGTTTTTTGAATATAATAATAAAAATAAGAAATAATAAGCTAATGGCTATATTAAATAAAAAACCGACAGCTGCAACATTTATTGCATCTTCATCTTTCTCGGGAAGCATTATTGCAAGTTCATACCTCCCATTTGCTATAACACCAACAATTGATGTAATAGAAATAAAAAGTGCAAGAACTCCAAAATCTGAAGGCGAATAAAGCCTTGTTAAAATAGGTGAGATTAAAACAGGGAGAGCCTGCGCAATAATTGTTCCGCCTGACAATATAAGAACATTTTTATTGAACTCGCTTTTAAGCAATCTTTCTTTAAAAGAAATAAAAACATTTTTTATTTTGCTCATTAATTTTTTTCTTAATATTTTTCTCAATTTTTTTATTAACCTAGTTTTATAATAATTTTTATATATTAGCTTATTTTTTTATTAATATTCCCATTAACATTCTTTGTAAAATACTATTAATTTGATTTTTATTTTAAATATCTATTTTAAGTTTTAATATTAACTTCTAATATTAAAGTTACTCAAGATTTCACAATCTCTTTCCAGTTTTTCTTAAAAAAATCTATAAAAAAGCTTAAAAAGATTGAAACAAAGATAGATGCAATAAATACTATAATAGTCTTTTTAATTACAGATTTTATATTTAATTCAGTTTCCAATACATTACTCAATATATCAATATTTAAATTATTAACTAAATTATATTTTGATTTTATACTAAGACTTAAAATCTCTTTCACATATTTTAAATAATTATTTTTAGATATATCTAAATTTTCAATTAATTTATTAATATCATTATAAAAATCATTATAATTACTTTTCGAATCAATTTTAATTATTTCATTTACTTTATTCATTAAATCCAAAACAATTATATTTGTTACTGTAATTTCGCTATCTACATTTAATTTTGATGCATTTAATATATTTGATACTTGATTTTTAATATCTGAAAATAAAATATTAATATAGCTTGTAAATATAACATTTTTTATTATAATTTTAATATCATCAGAATATTTTTCATCTAATTTTTTATTTGAATAAAAATTGAATTTCAATGAATTCACTGGAAAATTTGATTGTTGATATGGCTCTTTCACATTTTTTTCAACAAGTTCGATCTTAAAATCCTTTATACCATAATAATTTTCTAAAATTTTACTTTTTAACAAAAAATCGAATTTTAAAACAATTTTATTATACAAATCCCAGGAAATTTCAGGTATTATAATATTTGTAGAATAAACATATTTATAATTACTTTCAATGGCTTTTTTTGTTGATATATAATTTGAAGCAAAAAATATTGAAAAAGATAAAATAGATAGTATTAAGGTAATAATAATAATAAACCATCTATACTTCCATATTATCTTTAAAATATCAACAAGACTTATCTCTTCTTCTGCCAATTCCAAATGTTTATTATCCATTTTATTCACTCCCTTCAAAATTTTATTGCATATAAAATAATTAAAAATACCTAAAATAAATTATTAGTTAATTTATGTAATTTTTTTTATTTTTCAATAATTTTTTATCCTGCACTTTTATAAGTAATTATAATTATAACTTAAACACCTTCCCATCCTCAATATGAACTCTTTTTACAGCATTTCGCATATCTACAACAAGTTTAGCCTTTTCAACTATATGTTCAACATCAAAACAGGAATGATTGGTTGTAAATACGACGCAATCTACAGTAGATATCAAATCATCAGTCAATTCCACTCCTTTCCATAGTTTACCATTATCATCGACAACCTCTGGTATATATGGGTCATGATATAGCACTTCAGCACCTTTTCTGGCGACATGCTCCATTACAAGTAAAGCGGGACTTTCTCTTGGATCATCAATATCGGGTTTATAAGCTACTCCAAGAAAAAGAATTTTTGAACCATTTAGTGCCTTTTTATGCCTGTTCAATGCATAAGAAATCTTATTCATCATTCTGTATGGCATAAGGTTATTTATCTGATCTGCTGTGTGAATCATAGTAAGATCAAAGTTAAAACCTTTCGCAATATATTCAAGATAAAATGGATCCAGTGGAATACAGTGCCCACCAATTCCTGGACCTGGATAAAATGCCTGAAAACCATAGGGTTTTGTTTTTGCAGCCTCTATGACTTCCCAGATATTAATATCCATTTTACCAGCCAATAATGCAAGTTCATTTATTAAAGAGATATTTATCAGTCTATATGTATTTTCAAGTATTTTAACCATTTCTGCGGCTCTTGGTGAACTAACGGGATAAAGATTCTGTATGGCTTTACTATATAATGCCATAGCAATTTCCTGAGCCTCTTTACCAAGCCCACCAACTACCTTTGGAGTATTTTCTGTTTTATAATTTTTATTGCCTGGATCGACCCTTTCAGGAGAAAAACAAAGCCAGAAATCCTTACCTTCTTTTAAACCCGATTCTTTTTCTATTAATGGTTTCATAAAATTTTCTGTAGTCGTAGGATAGGTTGTGCTTTCAAGACTTATAAAAGTTCCAGCCTTCATGTTATGAGCAATGTCAATACAGGAAGTCTCAATATAACTCATATCGGGCTTTTTGAATTTATCAAGTGGTGTTGGCACACATATAATAACTGCATCACATTCTTTTATTTTACTGAAATCTGTTGTAGCAGAAAGATATTTATTTTCAATACAAAATTTTAATTCGTCATCTTTAATATCACCGATATAGTTTTGCCCTTTATTTACAAGTTCAGCCTTTTTTTCGCTTTTCTCAAAACCAATAACTTTGATGCCTTTTTTCGCAAAAGCCACAGCTAAAGGAAGTCCTACGTATCCAAGTCCAATAACTCCAACGATAACCTTGTTTTCTTTAATTTTTTGCATTATCTGATCAAAATGATTCATAAAAGATATTCTCCTTTTTTAATTAAAATATTTTCAATTTTATCAATAAATCTTTTACTATACAAAAGTACTAAATTATATCAAATAATATTAAATAACATCAATATTAAACAATACCAAACAAAATGAAATAATATTAAACAATATTATAAAACAATTATAAAATATAATTTTAACTTATTTTTCTAAAGATACATATATTTCTTTTCCCCATCTTTTTATATGTTCAATTATCGCATTATCAAGAAGATCATAGTTTGTAATATCAATTTTATTGGGAATATCAAGCTGCTCCATTTCATCAATAATTTTTAAGTATTCTGAAAATTCTAGTTCAGGGGCTATTATTGCTATATCTATATCTGAACCATCCTTAAAATTTCCTTTTGCTCTTGAACCATAAATAATAGCTTTTTTTATTTTTTTATTTTTAGAAATAGTGTCAATAATTATTTTTAAATATTCTGGCTTTAATCCAAAATTATAATTATTCATTTTTTATTTGCATTTTTTATTTATTCTATTTGCATTTCTTATCATCAATTTTTTGCATTTTTTATTCTCTTTTCTTTTTTTTCATTAAATAAGTTATCTTAATTCATTAAAATAAATTAATAGATCATTAAATTCCGAAAAATATTTTTCAATAATATCAGTTAAAATTTTTTCAACAATTTTTTCATTATATGTATAAACAGTCAAATTTCTAGAGTTTAACATCTCTATCCATAAATCACCATTTTTTATTATACCATATTTATATGCAATTTTAATTGTATCTCTTGAACCTACAATATTATTTTCTCCTTGATAAATTAAATAATCTCTGATCATATTCCAGGCAAGTTCATATGTATATTCAAAAGATTGTATAACTCCCTGTTTTTCAAGATTAGTAAGATTTCTTTCCTTATAAATTTTAACTGCTTCTTTAAGTTGCAAAAAAGCTTTCTCAAAATTGCTTAATCTTTGTTTCCATCTAATATCAAAACTCATTTAATCTTACCTTATAGCATTTATCTCAATATTAGCTATACTATATTACCTTTATATCTAAAATTATTTATGTCTAAATTTATTATTCAATAAAATTAAATTTAATATTATTTTCAATTAATTTGAAACAATTTTATATTGTCTTAATTTATTTATAAAACTTTTCTATCTTATCACAAACATAATCTACTTCATCATCAGTCAATTCGGGATACATTGGAAGGGCTATTATCTTTTCGCAAATTCTTTCTGCTACAGGAAAATCACCTTTTTTATATCCAAGATAAGAAAAACACTTTTGCAAATGCAGGGGAAGTGGATAATAAATAGAATAACCTATTTCATTTTCACTTAAATATTTTGCAAGTTCATCTCTTTTTTCAACAAGAATGTTATAAACATAGTAGACTTCACGATTATTTTTATCTACCTTTGGAATCTTTATCTGCTGTATATTAGAAAGTCTTTCATTATAATGCCTGGCATGAATTGCTCTTTTTTGTATAGATTGTTCGGTGGTTTTAATTTTTACTTTTAATATTGCTGCCTGAATTGTATCCAGTCTTGAATTATAACCGATATAATCATGATAGTATTTTTTTGATGAGCCATGAACTCGATAGCTTTTTATTTTATTATAAAGATCTTCATCATTAGTAACCATAAGACCCGCATCACCATACGCACCTAAAGTTTTGGTTGGAAAAAATGAAAATATCCCGATATCACCTATCGTTCCAGCTTTTTTCCAGTTTCCATCTACATAACTTTCCATTCCCCAACCTTCAGCAGAATCTTCCATAACTTTTAAACCATATTTTTTAGCCATCTCCATAACCTTTTGCATCGGTGTTGGCTGTAAAAAAAGATGAACTGGAATAATACCTATTGTATTTTTTGATATTCTGTTTTCAGCCTGTTTTAAGTCCATATTTAATGTGTCTTCATCCATGTCGACAAATACAGGTTTTCCACCAAGTCTTGCTATACAGGATGTTGAGGCAAAAAAGTAAAGGTTGGGGTTAATACTTCTTTACCATCTTTAAATCCAAGAATATCACTTCCTATAACAAGAGCATCAGAACCAGAAGCCACACCAACTGCATATTTTACATTTAAATACTTTGCAGCTTCCTGTTCAAATTCAACCACATCTTTTCCTAATATAAAATCACCTCTTTCTAAAACATCAAAAATCGCCCTGTCAAATTCCTGCTTTCTTTCATGGTATTCTCTTAAAGAAGTATAAAATGGAACTTTCATCTTAAATCCTTATTTTAAGCCTATTAAGAAATAATTTTTAAATATGAATCATAAAATTAATAAATTTATTGCTAATATCATCAATACAATATCGCAAATTTGTTTTTTATCAACTTTTTTCCTACGGAAATAATATTCAATATTGAATCTTGAAACCTTGATTATTCTTTCGTATTTATCCATAATTTACGCCCACAATGTCCATAATTTTTATTTTATTTTATTTTATTTTATTTTATTTTTGTCTATATTATCCTATTATTTTGCCTATTTTCAAGGTTACATATCTTCTAAACTTAGGCCATTAAATGAAAAATTCCAATTTTCATATTTATTTACAATTTTTTTACTTTTTAGACTTAATATATTTAAATTAATCCTTTCTTTATTCAATTTAACATCATAAAAATCAATCTTTTTTTCTCTTTCATTTATAGCAACTATATCAATTTCATTTTGATAACCATTTTCCCAATATCTTCCAATTTCAGAATAGTTTTTTTCTAAAGATAACTTTTCAATGAAATATTTTTCAAGAAACCTTCCACAGTAAATATTAAAATCTTTATATATTATATCTTTGATATAATTAAAATTTCCTATTTCAATTGCACTTTTATATTTATATAAAAACCTGAACCAGAAATTAATAAAATTATCCAGAATCTCATATTTTATATTTTTAGTCCTTTCTTTAGAAAAAATTGGTTTAATCTGCCTTAATATTAAATAATCTTTTTCAAGTCTATCAATATAACCTCCAATATTTTTCCCTAAAATACTTTCAATTTCACTTCTAGAAGTTTTTCCGCAAGAAATTAATTCTAATATTGAAAAATAAGTTCTATACTCTTTACCAAATTCTGAAACAAGCAAAGTCTCCACTTCTTCTAAAAACAAAGAATTTTCACTTAAAATTAGATCCAGTTGTTTTTCAAGAGTGAATGCCTTTCGATCGACAAATATTTCAATATATTTGGGTATTCCTCCACTTAATATATAAAAAGTTAACAAATCAAAATTATTATATTCGGGATAAAACTCTTTCAAAATATTTTTTAATGTATTAATATTAAATGGTTGAAGATTTATTTTATTATCTGCTCTTCCAAAAAGAGGTTCTTTCTCATCTTCAAAAATTTTTTTCATAAGTGAATAAATAGATCCAGATAAAATTAGATTTAGTTTACTTTTTTCTTTATAACTATCCCATATATTTTGAAATTCGCTAAAAATACTACTGTTGATATAAATAAAATTTTGAAATTCATCTAAAATTAAAGTAATATTTTTATGAAAAGATATTTGTAAAATGTATTCAAATAAATCAATAAATCTTTTAAATTCACCTAATATTTTTATATTCAATGAATTTTGAATATTTTCTTTAAACTCTTCACATAATATCGCTTCATCTTTTTTCGAAACAAAAAGATAGATGCAACTAATTTCTTGAAAAACTTCTCGAATTAATCTGGTTTTCCCAACTCTTCTTCTTCCGACAATTATCGTCATTTTAGACGATTGCGAACTTAGTGATTGGATTTCTTTAAGATTATTTATTTCTTTTTCTCTATTATAAAATTTCATTTTAGTAACCTCTATTACAGTAACCATTGTTACTGTAAAATATATTACAAAACAAAATAAATTCAAGTGATTTTATTATTTAATATTTTTTATTTTTAATTTTTTATTTATTTTTTATTTTTTTATTATTTATCTTTGCTATCCACTTATTTTCACTATTTATCTTTATTATCCATCTATTTTTATAATTCATCTTAATTTTCCATTTATTTTTATTTTATTTTATTTTTATTATCCATATATTTCTATTATTCTTCTATTTTTATTATCTATATATTTTTATTTTTCTTCTATTTTTAGAAACAAATATTATAAACCAAGACCAGTAATAATCTTTTCAGCTGTATTCCCATCTCCATATAGTTTTACATCTTTTCCATATTCGGGCATTTTTTTCAAGGCATTTAATATCTTTTGCTCATCTGCGCCAACTAAAGTATTCCACCCATTTTCTACAAGTTCTACCCACTCAGTTGAATCTCTTAATGTAATACATGGTTTACCAAAAAAATAAGCCTCCTTTTGGACACCGCCTGAATCTGTAATAATAAATTCACATTTATCTTCTAAATAAAGCATATCAAAATAACCAATCGGTTCTATACAATGAATATGATTTTCAAATTTTATTCCATCTTTTTCTATTATCTTTTTTGTCCTTGGGTGAACTGGAAATATTATATCAAACTCATTAAATTTATTTATTGCATTAAAAATAGATTTTATCCTCTTTTCATCATCTGTATTTTCCTGTCTATGAATTGTCAATAATGCAAATTTTTGTTTTAATTCATCTGAATTAAATTCATCTACCTTTTTAATCTTTTTATTTTTTCTAATATTTGAAAGTATTGTCTGTAGAGTTTTTGAAATATTATCTTTAACCTTATTTCTATAATATAAAGATGCCTCATACATAATATCGCCACAAAGATCCACATATTTTTCATCAGTTGAAGGGATAGATGGTTTTTTATATGGAATCCCTTCCTTTTCAAGATTTTCTATGGCTTTTTTGGTTGGACAAAATAGATATGTAGAAATATGATCAGTAAGTCTTCGATTTTGTTCTTCTGGCATTACCATCATAAAAGATCTAAGTCCAGCCTCTATATGAGCAACTGGAATTAGTAGTTTTGATGCAGCAAGTGCACCTGCCAAAGTCGAGTTTGTATCCCCATAAACCAGAACTAAATCGGGCTTTTCTTTTAAAAGTAGCTTTTCGATCTTTTCAAGCATTGCACCTGTCATGGCGCCATGACTTAAAGAACCGATTCCAAGATGATAGTCGGGTTTTGGTATCTCCATTTCAGTAAAAAAAATATCTGACATATTTTCATCATAATGTTGCCCTGTATGAACAAGAATTTCCTGAACCTTTGATCTATATTTTTCAGTTCTTAATAGTCTACTTAAAACCGCAGCTTTTATAAACTGAGGTCTTGCTCCTATGACTGTGAATATTTTTAACATTTATAAAATCCTTTAATTTAATTAGATTATTACTTGTTGATAATTATAATCTTTTATTATTAAAATTATTTATTCTAATACTTTTTGCTTCAACTTTTATACCAAAAATTATTAATTTTTCAAATAAAAAGGAATTTTTTTTCCTAAATTTAAATCCTGAATTTAAATTGGAAATTTTAGTTGAATATTTTTCTTTAAAGGAAAAAAAGAGAAAAATTAAATAATTGTAAGTATAGATTTTGCTACTTAAAAATAGTATATTGCAAAGGATTTAAGAATTTTCCGAACTTTCTTATCTCAAAGTGAAGATGACTTCCTGTAGAACGACCCGAGCTTCCCATCAGTGCAATTTTACTCCCCTTTGAAACTTTCTGACCTATTCGGACAAGAGCCTGTGAAAGATGTCCATAAAGTGTTGAATAACCAAGAGGATGGGATATTATAATACAAAGGCCATATCCACCTTTCTCACCTACAAAAATTACGACTCCATCATATGCTGCATAAATTGATGTTCCCCAGATATTTGAAATATCTACTCCACTATGAAATCTTTTTAAGCTAGTAAATGGATCTTTTCTATAACCAAAACGGGAAGAAATATATCCTCTTGTAGGCCATCCAAATGCTATACCATATGCTTTAAGTTTTTCAGTTTGAGGAAGTTCGACATTTGGTAAAAATATTTCTCTTTTATTTACAAGTTCTTCTTTTGTCGACACTCCATTTGCAATTAAAAGTGAAAGTTCATCTATATCAAATTGATTTAAAAGATTATCTATATCAGATATTGATTTTACTTCTTTAACAATACCCATATTTGATGGTATTCTTAAAATAACACCTGCTGAAAGAATATGAGGATTCTTTATCCTATTTATATTTGCAGAATAAACAGAATCAACCGAAACCTCAAATTTTTTAGCGATAGTCCATAGACTATCTCCAGAAGAAACTTTATAATCAATATATTTTACAGGTAATAAAACAGTATCCTCCCCTCCAGCTGAAAGATAAATATTTTTTATTTCAGATGGTGAAATAGATTGTTTGATTTCACCATTATATGTTCTTGAATAAGGAAGTTGTAAAATTTTTTCATCTGAATTTGTCTTTATGTAATCTGAAAGAGTAAAAGCTGCTAAAAACAAAGAACCTGCTATAATTAAAACAAAAAAAATTGAAAATAGTTTTTCAATTCCTATTTGAAAAGGGAAAATTGCATTTCTTTTTTTGAAAAATCTTAAAAATGCCTTCAAGAAAAAATAAAAATCTGAATAATAATATGATTTTTGTCTTTGATAAATTACATTTGAGGAATTGGATTTTATATTTTTAAAATTATTATTTTTAATCTTTTCTTTTTTATATTTATTCTGAATTATTCGCTTGATTTGAAAGTCATTATCAACAATTTTATCGTCTGTTCCGAAATAATATGGCATTTTCCCACCACAACAAGATTTAATAAATATGAAATATCATTAATTTATCGGCAAATTAATAATTGATTCTAAAATTAAATTCTTAAAATTTCTTATTTTCTAAATCTTTTTTTAATTGCTCTAAAAAATTAATAGCTGCAATAGGAGTCAACTCATTTAAATCAACACTTTTTAATTTTTCAAGAACAATTTTTTCTGAATTTAATAAAATTGGTTCTACTTCATCTTCAAATAAAGTATTCTTTGATTTTAATTTTTTATTTTTGTCTTTTATTTCAGTCTTTATATTTGTCCTTTTTTCAAAAACAATCTCATTTTCAGAAAGAATTTCTAATATACTCTTTGCTCTTTCTATAACCTTACTTGGGACAGCAGCCAGTGATGCTACATATATACCATAACTTTTATCTGAAAAACCATTTTCAACTTTTTTTAAAAATATAATATCTCCATTCCACTCGCTAACACTCATATGGTAGTTTTTGACCTCTTTGTACTCATCTTCTAAAAGGGTAAGC
>Ga0116191_1001373_pt1 | contig 19786 bp, 18 predicted proteins | sample AD_UKC111_MetaG_FD_89897 | JGI IMG/M metagenome (GOLD analysis project Ga0116191, IMG submission 89897) | Active sludge microbial communities of municipal wastewater-treating anaerobic digesters from Hong Kong - AD_UKC111_MetaG | ecosystem: Engineered > Bioreactor > Anaerobic > Digestate... | reverse complement strand
ATACATTCGGCCTTTCTTTATGCGTTTTATATATGTTGTGTAAAGCCTTTTCTGATAAGCCTTTTGCATATTTGTATTACATTTTTTGTATATAGGGCGACAAAAAGACTGGATAGGATTCGACAAATCTTTCCGGAAATGGATGTTTATCGACGATTTTGTCGAACGGTAGATGCGTGCCAAAGAGATATTAACACTACACGACTCGAACGTTGATTTAGTAAATTTTTTTATTTGACATTAAGATTAAAATTTATATTATCTTCACTCTTGTCCAAAATAAACTTTAAAGGGTAGCCCCGATCACGTACAATTTGAAATAGCAAATAACAAAAAACCTGAAATGAGACGCCCCATGAATAAGTTTAGCAGCATATTCGGTCAAATTCTACAGATATTCTCTCGAAAATGGAGTTCCAGAATGCTGCAATAGAAACAAAAGCAGAAAAGAAAGCAAAAGGATTTACCTCCTGGAATCAATTCGTAGCAATGATCTTTTGTCAGTTGGGACAAGCCCATTCCTTAAGAGAAATCTGTGGAGGGTTGGCAACATGTCTTGGAAAGGTAAAGCGCTTAGGGATAAAGGATGCTCCTTCTCGTTCCACCCTGTGCTATGCAAACGAACTGAGAAGGTTTTCTACCAATTGTTGGCAAGATGCAAACCCCTGGCAAAGGGAAAAAATTCCGTTTTAAAAACAAGCTTTACAGTCTTGACGCATCCCTTGTCGATCTTTGTCTTTCCATTTTTGACTGGGCTGTCAAACTCCATCTTCTCCTGGATCACGAAGGTTACCTACCTGTCTTTGCCAACATCACCGAGGGGAATATTCATGAGTTAAGGGTTGCACAGAAACTATCGTTTGCCCCTGGTTCCATCATCGCCATAGACAGAGGATATACGGATTACGGTATGTTCTTTCGTTGGACGGATGATGGGGTATATTTTGTTACAAGACAAAAGGAAAATGCCGTTTTTAAGGTTGTTGAAGTAAGGTCTTATCCCTCGTTACAGAAACATCCTTAGCGATCAGCTCACTCGAATATGAAGGATTCTATTCAAAAAAGATTTAAGGAGAGTAGAGGTATGGGATGAAGAGAAAAAGTAGGTCATTGTTATTCTAACCAACCACCTGGCATTGGGCGCCACCACGATATCTGCCATTTACAAAGACCGCATTTCAAGATAAAAACCTTTGTGGGTACTTCAAAAAATGCTCTTCTTATTCAGATCTGGACAGCATTGATTGCCATCCTCATAATCAAATATTTAAAGTTCAAATCACGGTTTGCCTGGTCGCTTTCAAACCTTGTCGCCATGCTCAGGTATAACCTGTTTACCTATAGAGATTTATGGGAATGGATAAATAAACCATTTGAAGTGCCGGCTATAACCCCTTAAGGGAGAACAACTGACATTGGAGTTTAGATAACTTGGACAGCATGATGCACTATAATAAACAAGCTTCATGGCAACCCGACTCAGAAACAGATGATTTACCCGTCCAACGTTATGATTTTATTGGAGGTGATTAATGTATTTGTGGTATTTTGGACAGCAGTGAAATTTTATGTTTTTTCAAGTTACTTTATGGCAGTAAACAAAGCAATCGGTCGGCAGAGATTACCCACTGCGTCAACCCTTCTGTTTTAATTTTTTTACAGACTTCAGGCTGATGGACTACTTGAACAGCATGTGGGATGTTTAGTCTCCTCTGGAAGTAAACCAAATTCTGACTTAAATTTAGATCAGAAACCTTGCATTCAATAAGACATAATGGCCTTCCTTTTTCGGAAAGTACAAAGTCCACCTCTTTTTTCTCCTTGTCCCTGATATAGTTTAAATCCAGTTGAATTTCTCCTGTTGACCTCCATATTTGTGTAGCCTTTAGTAGGTGAAGTGCGACAAGATTCTCAAATCTAAAACCTTCATGCTCTACCTCGGTCCAGTTAAATAGGTAAAGTTTTGACTCTTTTCGAAGGGTTCGCGCCAATTTTCCCGTAAAAGGCTGTATCCTGAACAGATAGAAAAAACGTTCAAGCACCAGCAACCAATCTCGAATGGTTTCAAAGGCAACTCCAACATCCTCTTTGAGGGCATTCAGTGAAAGGGGGCTTCCTATTCGTTCAGGAAGGAGATGGGCAAGGTGTTCCATCAGAGATATCTCGCGGATTGTCGTCGCATCGCGAATATCCTCTCTGATTAGAAGTGTTTTATACTCTGAAAACCATCGTTTATAAAAGGCAGATGTTCCTCGGACAAAGGGTTCGGGAAACCCGCTAAAACGAAATAGATGATTGTAACGCTCAATATCTTCTTTTGTGGAAGGTGAAGGATCGCTAAGTCTTTCAATAAACTCATCAAAGGTAGTAAGTTTTCCTCTTAATTCCCCCAGACTCAGAGGAAATAGTGGGATGCTGAAATATCTGCCAAGGAGGCTGTCTCCACCTTTTTTAAAGAACTCCAGACGGACGCTTCCTGTTATGAGAAATCGGAATTGGTCTTTATAGTCGTCGTAAATACCCTTCAAATAGTTTTTCCAACGTCCATACTTATGGATTTCATCAAACACCAACAGAAAAGGTTTGCCCGGATCTCGGTTCTCATTCTCAAAAAAAAGCGGATCCGTCAAAATCCTCTTCTGTTGAACAATATTGTCCCAATTCAGGTAAAGTCCCTGTCCGAAATGCTCTTTATATTGTTTTGCAAGCGTAGTTTTTCCGACCTGTCTGGGTCCGCTGACAAAGGCCATTTTGTTATCTTTCTCAATGACCTCTTTGACGATCACAGTAGAAGTTCGTTCAATCATACCTATATGATTAGACCATTATCTAAAAAAGTCAAGACTTTATTAGACTTCAGTAGAATTCATTAAACTTCCGCCGATTTTCCTCTGTAAGTTCAGAACAGTGTTCGGTCTCACACCTCCTTCTGCCACCTTTGTGGCAAAGGTCATGTAATAGTCCTGCCGCACTTTTTACAGTTTGCAAGGGAGAAGCTTGAGTATCTCTATTATAGAGACTTATAACAGTATAGCACATAATAAAATAAGAACAGCAAAATCAAAGGCATATGTTAAGGGATATGGCAACAAACAGCACCATGCGTAAAATGTGATAGATGATTATAATTTATTTTGCTTTAAAGCAAAAATAGTTGTGTATATTTTTGCCTTATGGTAAATTTTATCATATGTTTGTTGAGAGATACCTCAAAGATGTCATCCATAATGACCTGAAAGAAAAGATGGTTTTTCTCTCTGGTCCAAGACAGGTAGGCAAAACAACCCTTGCAAAGACATTCCTTATAGGTAAAAATGACTGTTATTTCAACTGGGATAACCGTGAAGACAGAAAAAAGATACTTGCTGCGAGGTGGCCTGCTGAAGATGCTATAGTAGTATTTGATGAACTCCATAAGTATAAAAACTGGAAGGGCTGGATAAAAGGCGAATACGACAAGCACGGAGAAAGAATCCATTTTTTGATTACAGGCAGTGCAAGGATGGATATCTATCGAAAAGGCGGTGATTCACTGCAGGGACGGTATCATAGCCAAAGGCTTCATGGCTTTTCTGTGGGAGAGCTATCGCATACAGAAAAACGCATTGAACTGGGTAGAGAAATAGAATTCCCCTCTACCCCCAATGATGATGTTTTAATGTCTTTATTTCACTTCGGTCCTTTTCCTGAACCGTTTTTGAAACAGAATCAGAGGAGCCTAAGGAGGTGGCAGAGGGAACGAATGGATAGATTTTTTAGAGAGGATGTTCGCGACCTTGAAAATGTGAGAGATCTATCGTCAATGGAACTCCTCGCTGATATGTTAAAAGACAGGATAGGCAGTCCACTGTCATTGCAGTCCTTGCGGGAGGATCTGGAAGCCAGCCACAGGGCTATAACCCACTGGATTGATATATTCGAACGACTCTATTTCTGTTTTACAATAACACCCTTTGTCCACAAAAGGGTTCGTTCTTTGAAAAAACCACCAAAACTCTACCTGTGGGATTGGTCTTCTGTGCCTGACAGGGGTGCCCGTTTTGAAAATCTCGTGGCATCCCATCTTCTCAAGTTAAAACATGCTTTTGAAGACCAAGAAGGTTTCAACATAGGTTTATACTATCTGAGAGATGCATCAAAAAGAGAGGTAGATTTTTTGATTACACATGATGAAAGGCCATGGTTTGCTGTTGAATGTAAGATAGGAAAGGATTCTACAAACCCTGCACTTAATTATTTTGGTGACCGTTTGAATATCCCATATCTCTATCAGGTAAGCCTCGAAGACAGAGAAGATGTTTACGATGGAAAAGTAAGGGTTATGCCCGCCTCTAAGTTTTTGAGCGGACTAATCTGATGAATGTTCCAAAATAACACACCATTTCCTTTCTTTGTTATCGATATATATTACCTGATAAAATCCCTTGCCTTGTCCCCACGGAGATATTCTGCAAGGCCTACAAGGCCATCTTCGAGATATTTTGCTTTAAACCCTTTTGTTTTCAGGTAGACCATAGCTATTATGGCACGGTCCTTGTGCGGACATGCAGTTACAATAATTCTGTTTTTATCTAGTTCATTGAGGCATTTCGGAAGTTCATTGAGCGGTATATTAACGGCAAACCCCATTCGCCATGCCTCAAACTCTTCTTTAAAGCGAATATCTACGAACTGCACCTTTTTTTCTTTTATGAGTCTTACAAGCTCCTTACTGTCGATTTTCATGTCTTTTCGTTCTTGATAGCTGAAACCCGAAAGATACTGTTCAAAATCACTTTCTTGAGCAAATGTCGCCGAATAAAAACACACTAATAATAAACACCCTGCCAGGATTGTCGTTTTCATATCTTGCCTCCGTATTTTAAATTTCGAAGCTATTTCAGTCCTTCAACTCTTTTAGAGGAGATTGCATCTGTTAATATAACAACCTTATCGGGACTCACTCAAGAGTAGTTTTATTTATGCCTTCGGTAATTCGACTTTGACCCCCTTCTTCGCTACAACAAGTTTTTTACCTTCGAAAAAGTGCTCAAAGAATTCCAATGGTTTAGGGGGAGGTCCTGCTATGTTCACGCCATTCTCATCGAAACATCACTGGTGGCAGGGGCAGTAGAACTTTTTATCTTCAGGTTTATATTGAACATTGCATTCCATTCAGAAGTCCGTAGAAACAACCTGAGAAAAAGGCAAAAAAACCATCCGCCTAAGAGTGTATTGAGAAAGGTTCTTCGTGAAACGAGGGAAAATCGAAGTTTCATGTTTTGCCTCCATTAATTTATTGTTGTGCCCTCAGCCGGAATCTTCTTTGATAGCCTTTTCGAGAAAGTGTTTTATATGGTTTTTATCCCATATGTGTCCTTCACAGAGAACATGACCATTAAAAATTAGTGCTGGGGTGCATATCAAATCGTGTTTTTCGAATTCAAGAATCTCTTTGAGTTCTTCTATGACCTCTAATTGGCATCCACAGCCCAGTTCTTTTAATGCTTCCAGGACATTCTTTAAAAGTCTTTTCTGGAAAACGTCTTCCTGTCCTACAATCTGAATTTTCATCTTTTTCACCCCCTTTGATACTTCCTTTTATATCTTTATCCCGAAATAAAGGAGAATATATTTCAGTGACACATAGAGAAACAAAAAACCGAAAAGAGCTTTTAGAACATTTGGCTTGATCTTGGCAACCAGCTTTGCCCCGTAGATGGCACCAATCAATGCGCCGATGCCTAAGGTTATTGCCACAGGGATGTTCGCAGCGCCCTGATAAATCTTGAATACCGCGCCCACCAACGCCATCCAGACAAAAGCAGCCATTGAAGTACCTATCGCCAGTTTCATTGGCGCGCGAAAGAAATACACAAAGGAAGGAACCAGTGCGTAACCACCTCCCAGACCGATCATCCCTGTCAAGGTTCCAATAGATACCCCGAGAACCGATTTTGACACTCCGGTGCCGGGCATAGTGGTTCCGGCAGGCGGGGGCGGTGTTTTGCCCAGGAGTCCCTCGTAAAGCATGCGTAAGGAAACAATGATAAACGCGATACCGACGATGAGGTCGACGACATCACCGTATTCCCTAATATAACCAAAGATGATAGAACCGATAATGACACCCACAATTCCGCTGATCCCCACCTGCCATGCCGATGTCTTATCAACATTTTTCATGCGCATGTGCTGAAATGCTCCTGATGCAGCCGTGAAAACAACCGCAGTAAGGGTAGTGCCGACTGCAATTGCCGGATCAAAGTGAAATCCAAAGCGAATCACCGGCATCATCAGGGCACATCCTCCTGTGCCCAGAAGCCCTCCAACTATTCCCGCCAGAAAACCCGTTATGAGATAAATGATATACAACATACAGCACCTCCTGTTTAAAATATGTGATCTTTATTTTCTTCAAGCGCTGCTCGCCTTTGTTCAGCGCCCTTTTTTTCATTCGACTCCATGCGTTCCCGAGACGGTTTGTTTCCACTCCGTGCTTCGTCGAGTAGGAATCCTGAAAGAACGTCCATAGCTTTGCCCATCATGTTCTCGATGACGCGGATATTCTTTTTTCTCAGCCATTCACTCGTTTCCTCATCTATCCCTCCGCATATTACGGTCTCTATGCCGAGCGCGACGAGCTTTCTTCTCTTCTCGGTCAATGAGAGCTGTGAAAGATTTAATATCGTTGTCGAATATATGGTGTTACCATGCGTAAGGATCACGAACAATTCGGGCGCAGTTGAGTAATGTGGTGAAACACGCTTCCCGAACAGTGGAATCCCTATCTTCATCGTTTATTTTCCCTTGCCATTGTATAAAGCAATCTTCGTGCCAGGGCCAGCACCCAGGGGGTTGAGAAATACTATTAAAAAAACAGTATGTTATGAATGTATGGGGAAAAGAAGGTGATGGAAAATCGTCTGTTTATGAAACTGTTTCAATACGCATGTTTCACTATGAAACATAAAATGAGATTGAAGCGGGATTAACTCAGGCCATACCTCTTCATCTTTCGCCAGAGCGTTGAACGTCCAATGCCAAGCTCACGGGCGGCAAGGATCCTGTTACCCCCAAATTTTTTAAGAGCCTCTTGGATAACGAGTGCTTCTGAGGACTCCAGTGGTTTCAGATCGTTATGGACGTTGTTGAATCTACTATTTTTGTTTACAAACTCAAGGGGAAGATGCCTTGTTTCAATAAGGTTGCCCCGGCAAAGGACGTAAGCGTGTTCAAGGAGGTTTTCCAATTCTCTGATATTCCCTGGAAACCGGTAATTCATAAGAAGATGCATCACTTCATCTGATACCCCGGAGATATTCTTTTCTTTCAGGGCATTCAGCCTTGTGATAAAATGCTCGACTAAAAGCGGTATATCTTCTGCCCTCTCGCACAATGGAGGGAGACCGATCTTTATTACATTAAGCCGATAATACAGATCCTCTCGAAAGCCCCCCTCTTGAACCAATTTTTCGAGGTCCTGGTTGCTGGCTGCAAGAATACGAACATCAACCTTGACAGGCGTGGTCCCGCCGAGGGGGACAAATTCCTTTTCCTCAAGAACGCGAAGAAGTTTTACCTGCATGACGGTTGATGTGTTACCCACTTCGTCGAGGAAAAGAGTGCCCTGATCTGCCAGGGAAAACCTTCCTTTTTTATCTTTTTTTGCGTCCGTAAAAGCCCCTTTCATATACCCGAACAGTTCTGACTCAAGAAGTGTGTCAGGAATGGCACCGCAATTTACTTTTATAAATGGTTTGTCTTTTCTGGGGCTTAGCTCATGGATAGTTTTGGCAAGCACCTCTTTTCCGGTGCCGCTTGGCCCTTGTATGAGAACAGTGCTATCGCTCTCCGCCACATCCGGGAGAATCTCAAAAATCTCCTGCATCCGGTGGTTTTTGCTTATAAAATCACCCAGGTGGTATTTGCCGGAAAGCGTTTGTCTCAGCGTTTCAACGATTGAAACATCCCTGAATACTTCTATGGCGCCTATTATTTCCCCCTGCTCATCCTTCAGCAGATCAGCGGTAAGTCTTATATATATCTGTTGACCTGATTTGTTAATAATGGCGGCTGCCCGGTTATGAACCGGTTCTTTTGTTTTTATAGCAGTCTCCAGGGGGCAGTTAACCTGACAGACATTTGATCTAAAGATGTCGAAACAGTATTGTCCGATAGCCTCATTGCTTGTAAATCCTGTGATCGATTCGGCTGCGCTGTTGAGAAATGTAATTTTTTTGTCAAGGTCAATTGTAAAAATGCCTTCGCTGATGCTTTTTAGGATGCTGCAACATGGCATTCCCGGTTTGAACGCATTATGGCATGACGAGTTTGAACCCGCAGTTTTGGATTCTAAATTTTTACGGTCTTGTGGTATTGGTTTTCCCATTGGTATTAATTTTCTCATGAATTATACCATATCTATGTCAAGTACATTGTCTACAGTAGCACCTTCAATTTATGTCAGATTGAGCTATATTGTATTTTTTCATCTTTTTATAGAGAAGGGTTCTGTGGATACCAAGGATTTCTGCTGCTTTACTCCTATTGTTATTGGTTGCCAGAAGTGCATTCTGGATAGCCTCAATCTCTGCATTTGCATGAATATCTTTCAGCGCTCCGTTCAACATATCTTTTAATGGTTTTCCGTTACTTGCAATGTGGGGTGGTAAATCGCGGAGTCTGATTGTATTGCCGTCTATATATGAAGATACAACTCGTTCAAGGACATTTGATAGCTCCCGAATATTACCCGGCCAGTCATAATGTGTCAATGCATCAAGCGCTTCTTGCTCAATCTTGAGTTCAGGAACAGAAAGGTCATCCGAGATCTTTACTAAAAGATGGTTAATAATGGGTACAACATCTTCTCGCCTATCCCTGAGTGGCAAAATATGTAGACGTATGACATTCAATCGATAGAAAAGGTCTTTGCGAAACTTTCCATCATGAACCATATCTTCAAGGTTCTGGTTACTGGCAGCAATAATGCGGAACTCTGAACGTACAGGGATGGTGCCACCGACTCTTTCAAATTCTTTCTCCTCCAAAACGCGAAGAAGTTTTGGCTGCATTTCAAGGGGGAGGTCTCCTATCTCATCGAGAAATACTGTACCTTTATTGGCAAGTTCAAGTTTGCCAAGTTTGCCATTCGGATGAGCACCAGTGAAAGCACCTTTTTCATAGCCAAAAAGCTCTGATTCAAGCAATTCTTTTGGAATGGCAGCACAGTTTATCCTCACAAAAGGCTGGAGTTTGCTTAAACTCTCATTATGGATTGCCTGGGCAAACATCTCTTTTCCTGTTCCTGATTCTCCAGTAATAAGAACAGGAAAGTTTGTAGTAGCAGCCTTCTGGGCAACCTGCTTTAAATTTATCAGGGTTTTGCTTACCCCCACTATACTATCAAAGGTATAGCGTGTGGAACGAAGTGATATGAGTTCCTGTTCGTAGAGTTTGACTTTTGATTCAAGCACACAGAGTTTCTTTGCCAGTTTTCTCACATCACTTATATCCTTAAACATGACCTGTCCAAGGGCACCGATGATTGTGCCATTTTTCCTGATTGGAATCCTCTGAACAACCATGTCCTGACCCATAATTCTCTGGGTCACATTAATCTCTGGCTTTCCTGTTTTCACCACAATGTGCATCCGTGTATTCTCAATCACTTTTGTTACGTGTTTACTGATCTGGGCATCAGCATCAACACCAAGAAACTGACCATAAGGTTTGTTGAATAAGATGACATAGCCATCCTTATCAACGACCACTACACCATTATAGATATTGTCAAAAATGAGTTTGTATAGTTCCAGTTGTTTTTTCAGTGCCAGGGAATCAACCCCATCAGAACTCTTAGAGACAGGATGGTTCAAATCATGATGTTCAATCTTTTCCATAATACCCCCCTGTATTCTATGTGCTACATTGTTATGTTATAGTGTATAATATTTTCTACACTTTCATATAATAATTAAAAGCCACCGTTTTTGCAATAAAAATTAATAGAATAAAATAAAACGATTATTACACAAGGCACTAACACTGACCCCATTGAGTAGGTTATGTGTACCTTTGTCTCTGGCATAAAAATTGCTCTGTGTTTTTCAACTAATTTTTTATTTGACGGTGGAGCTATGGCATTTGATGTAAGAGAACCAGAAATCAAGAAAGATGATATCCTCTTTTTATCAGATCCGCAATTTTCCCGTAATAACGTCTGTATTGTTACCGGAGCTGGTAGCGGCATTGGACGTGCCACATGTATGGCTGCTGCAGTAAACAACCTGATGGTAGTGGGTCTTGATATTGATGAAAAAGGCGGGAAAGAGACTCAGGTTATGGCACGGAAAATGGGTGGTGAGATGATTTTCTTAAAAGCGGACCTTACGAAAGATCATGATATTGAAAATTCTGTCAGGGAAGCATCCAAGATTGGGGATATTAAATTTCTCGCCAATATAGCTGGTATTCAGCACATAGATTCTATTGAGAATTTTCCCATGGCAAAATATGACCTCATGATGAGTCTCATGGTGCGGGGACCGTTCTATCTATCCAAACTCACCATACCCTATATGAAAAAAAGTTCCGGAGGTACAGGTGCCATTGGCAACATGGGTTCCATACATGCCCATATCTCAACGATAAACAAACCTGTATACAATATCACGAAATTTGCCATGAGGGCACTTACTCAGTCAATCGCTGCTGAAGGGGATGGCAAAATACGCTCATTCTCTGTAAGTACAGGATTTGTGAAGACCGCTCTTGCCCTTAATCAAATTCCTGCGCAGGCAGAGCAGAGAGGTATTACGCCTGAAGCGGTAGTTCGTGATGTAATGATGGGAAAATCCCGTATTAAGGAGATGATGTCTCCTATAGAAGTGGGAAACATTTTCATCTTTGGTTTCTCACGCTTTGCAAAATACTTAAACAGTGGAGACCTTCTCTTTGACGGCGGTGTTGTGCTAACCTATTAAATATGGCAACATCTGATTCATGCTTCTGATTCTTATATGGAAGGTCAAAGCAGAGGGTCAGAAATTATATTGAGGGGGTATGATGTATGAAATCAAAATTTTTATGTATCGTGATTGTATTGACTGTGTTTTTTGTACTTGTAGGCTTCAGTATAGCCAAAGCAGCAGAACCGTACCATCTTGGTGTAGCACTTGGCTTTACCGGTACTGGAACGCTTTACAGTAAAGACCAGTTAGAAGGTATTCAGGTGGCTGTTGATGAGATTAATGCAAAAGGGGGATTCCTGGGGAAACATCCTATCAAGATATTCCACCAGGATACACAGACAAAACCTGACGTAGCGGTCCGGACTGTAAAAGACCTGATATTGCGAGACAAGGTTCGTGCTGTCGTAAGCGAATATTCAAGTGCATGTGCTGTGGCAGTGAAACCTATCGCCAGAGAGTATAAGGTTCTCCATATTGCAGCAATCAGTAACTCAGAAAACATCACAAAGATTGATTATAGCCCCTATACATTCCAGGTCGTGCCAAATACCTACATGCAGGCAAAGGCAGCAGCATATGCAGTTGCCCAGATGGCAAAAAAGAATAACTGGAAAGAATATATAACTTTGGCATCTGATTATGAATGGGGAAGGTCTACACAGAAAGAGGTTATTGAGAACCTCAAAAAAACAGCTCCCTTTCTAAAGGTGAAGAAAGAGTTATGGCCTAAGCTCGGTGAAACACAGTTCTCTTCATTCATTACAAGTATGATGGGCATGAAGCCAGATTTCGTATATGCCTGCCTTGCTTCAAAGGATAATGTAACCTTTACTGAACAGGCAAAGCCATATGGTTTCTTTGATAAGATACCATATGTAGGGAGCATGCAGAGCGTAACAGAACTCATAACCGAAGCAAAGACACTCCCGAGAGGTCTTGTAGCAATAGCACGGGCACCGTTCTTTGCCCATATGGATATCCCGATGATGCAAAATTTTGTAAAGAATTACAGGGCAAAATACAGTGGCAAATATCCAAGTGACTGGGCTGTCATGGGATATGATGCTGTCTATGCATTAAAACAGGGTATAGAAAAGGCGGGAACTATAGATACTGAAAAGGTTAAGGATGCCATGAAAGGGCTCACCGTTGACCTCACCAGAGGCAAACTCCAGTTTCGTCCCATCGATAACCAACTCCGTTGTTCTTCCTATGTAGGTGTGGTGGGTGATGATCCAAGATACCCCTTCCCCATATTAAAAGACCTTATAGAAATCAAGGCAGCTGATAGTGAAAGACCAGAGGCTGAGATTGTTGCTGCACGACAGGCTGAAAAGAAATAAACCTACATTTCAGGTGTATTAAATGGAATTTACCTTTATCTTTTCACAGTTTATAAGTGGATTGACCTACGGGATGATGCTCTTTCTCGTTGCCTCAGGTCTTTCCCTTATCTTCGGCGTCATGAACATACTCAATTTTGCACATGCTACATTGTGGTTGATAGGGGCTTACCTCTGCTTCACCTTCTGGTCCCTCATGCAGAGTTATGAGGTTGCACTGTGGGTAAGCATTCCACTTGCTGCCCTTGCAACAGGCGCAGTAGGCTGGATCAGTGAGGTTGTTCTTATCAAACACATCTACAAAAGAGAACTTCATGAACAGCTCCTCATTACCTATGCTATGGCGCTGATTTTTGGCGATCTTATAAAAATAACATGGGGGCCAACGGACAGACTCATAGTCCGTCCCCCTATTATTCAAAAACCCATACATTTATTTGGCGCACCTATAGACTCATATTTTATTTTTGTGATTCTCATCGGTTTTGCCGTTGCCATAGGGTTGTGGTGTTTTTTGAAATTCACAAAATATGGTCATATTGTTAAGGCTGCAGTATTCAGCAGGGAAATGGTAAGTGCCCTCGGTATTCCCATACCAAAGATTTATACATGGGTCTTTACAATGGGCATATTCATAGCAGGACTTGCTGGTGGCGCCCAGTCAGCAATTGGATCAGTTACCCTTGGCATGGATATGGCAATCATCATTCAGGCTTTCTGTGTGGTTGTCATCGGTGGATTTGGAAGTCTCATGGGGACTCTGGTAGGTTCACTCATTGTTGGTGAAATCTTCTCTTTTGCTATTCTACTATGGCCTGATGGTGCAATGGTTCTCATCTTTGTCATAACGGCTGTTATCCTCATTGTAAGGCCATGGGGTCTTTTTGGAACACCATTGAGGGCATGACATGGAAATAAAAAATACTTTTTTCAAAAAATACTGGTTGCCTTCAATCCTTTTTGCTGTAGCCTTCATCCTTCCACTGGTAATTACCCAATTCTGGATACACGTCTTCACTGAGATACTCATACTCGGTCTCTTTGCCATTGCCTTCAATCTCATCTTTGGTTATATGGGCCAGTTGAGCTTTGGCCAGGCAGCGTATTACGGGATTGGCGCCTATACCACAGGGCTTCTCATGGTAAAGGCAAACTGGCCTTTCTTGACAACTATCCCCATCTCTATGATTACAGCAGGTCTTGGTGCTTTAATTCTCGGTTGTTTCTGTGTGAGATTACGAGGCATCTATTTTGCTATACTTACTATGGCCTTTGGTCAGCTTGTTTATTTTATCATCTTTCAGTGGTATTCATTCACTGGAGGGGATAATGGACTTCAGGGTATCAATCCCCCTCCATGGCTTTTTGGAGCAACACCATATTATTACTTCACACTTATAATTGTGACCATAGCATCTATCATTATTTACGCCATTACAGAATCACCCTTTGGTTACACAATGAGGGCAATCAGGGATAATACAGAGAGAACCGAGTTTATTGGTATAAATGTATATCGCTACATGCTCATCAACTTTGTGATTTCTGGGATGTTCTGCGGGCTTGCCGGTGCTTTGTGGGGTCCTTTCAACCGGAGTGTTGCCCCTGATTTGTGTAGCTGGCAGCATTCTGGCCATCCAGTATTTATGGCAGTTATGGGAGGTCCTCATCACTTTCTCGGTCCCATGATTGGCTCTGTTATATTTACTTTTCTTAATGCTTTTGTTACGGGTTTTACTGAATACTGGCCTCTGGTAAGCGGTATTATCATTATTATTGTTGTCATGTTCATGCCTGGAGGGGTATTCGGTATTATTAAACAAAAAGGGTACTTATCAAAAAAACAGGCGGTTAATAATACTACCAACGGCGTGGGGCATTAGTAAATGAACAATGATATTATCTTGAAAACAGAAAACCTCAGTAAGTCTTTTTTTAAGTATCAGGTTTTAACAGATGTGAACTATGTGTTGAAGAGAGGAATGATTGCAGCCATTATCGGCCCAAACGGTGCAGGGAAAACGACATTTTTTAATCTTATTACTGGTTATCATACTGTAAGCGGTGGTCATGTCTTTTTCTGCGGTAAGGAGATTACAAACTGGCAACGCCACAAGATTGCACGGATCGGTATCACCAGGGCATTCCAGGTCAGTAACGTTTATCCACGGTTAACCGCCTATGAGAATATACGACAATCAGTGCTTGCCCAGCAAAAACGGACACTCAACTTCCTCACCCCTGCAGAAAGACTTGCAAAAAAGGAGACACTTGAGCTTTTAGAGATTACTGGGCTTTCTCCGCTCAAGGATGCTGAAGCAGGTATCCTTTCACAGGGAGATAAGAAAAAACTCGAACTTGCTCTTGCTTTGGCATCTAAACCAGATTTGCTCCTCCTTGATGAACCAACGGCAGGCATGTCTTCTGAAGAGACCCACGAGACTATGGAGCTTGTCAAAAGACTCAACAAGGAAATCGGCTTAACCATTCTTTTTACAGAACATGACATTTCCGTTATTTTTGGATATGCAGAGAAATTGTCAGTACTCCACCAGGGTGTTCTTGTTGCTGAAGGAACACCAGAGGAGGTGCGGCAGAACAAAGAAGCACAGGCATGCTATCTTGGTGAGGAGATATGATTCTCGAAGTAAATAATATTAACACATACTACGGAACAAGCCACATCCTATTCGATGTGTCTTTGCAGGTTGCAAGCGGTGAGCTTGTATGTCTTCTTGGAAGAAATGGTGCTGGAAAAACTACAACCATGAGGAGCATCATGGGCCTTACACCCCCCAAGGCAGGGGGTATAAAGTTTTATGGTGAAAACATCCTCGGCAAACCACCCTATACCATTGCACAAAAAGGCATGGGTTACGTTCCTGATAACAGATTAATCTTCCCTGACCTCACTGTGCGTCAGAACCTTGAGATTGCAATAAAAAAATCTGACCACTTTAAAGGGGAACCCTGGACAGTAGATAGAATCTATGAAATATTTCCAAAACTTAAAATATTAGATAAACATCTGGGTGGATATCTCAGTGGCGGTGAACAGCAGATGCTGACCCTTGGAAGGACGCTTATGGGAAATCCTGAACTTATACTTCTTGACGAACCTGTTGAAGGACTTGCCCCTCTCGTTGTAAAAGATTTTGCCGAGCGCCTCCTGAAACTTAAAGAGATAGGTGTAACCATCCTATTTTCAGAACAGAACATTAAATTTTCCCTCTCCATTGCGGACAGGGCATATGTCATTGACAGAGGAAGAATCAGATATCACGGGACCATCAAAGAATTGAGTGAGAATGAAGAGGTAAAGCAAAAGTACCTCATGATTTAATAGAAAGATAGAAATCTAAAGAAATTTGAATGTATTGTGTGGAGGTCAAAAGTGAAACAACCACTCTGGATACCCTCTCAAGAAAAAATCGAACAGGCAAACATGACACGGTTCATGGCGTTCGTTAATAAACAATATAACAAAAACTTCACCAGTTATTTTGAACTCTACGACTGGTCCATCACCCAGATCCCTGACTTCTGGGCAGCGGTTTGGGATTTTGTGGGTATCAAGGCATCCAAATCATACGAGAAGGTTGTAGAGGATTTGAGTGTCTTTCCAGGTACCAAATGGTTCCCGGGCGCAGCACTGAACTTTGCAGAAAACCTTCTCAGATACAGAGATAAAAAGGTTGCCTTTATCTTCAAATGTGAGACCAGACAAACGGTCTATATCACCTATGAAGAACTCTACAGAACCGTTGCCCGCCTTGCAGATGCCTTACGTAAGGCCGGGGTAACAAAGGGTGACAGGGTTGTGGCATACATGCCCAATATGCCTGAGACAGTCATTGCCATGCTCGCAGCAACAAGCCTCGGTGCCACATGGGCATCCTGCGGTTCAGAGCTTGGGGTACAGGCGGTGATTGACCGTTTCAGTCAGATTGAACCAAAGGTACTCTTCACTGTGGACGGGTACCTATACAAGAACAAACCATTCCCTATGGTAAGCGATGTGAAAGAGGTTGTGGAATCAGTCCCATCCCTGGAAAAGGTCATCGTGGTCCCCTATGTGAATGACGCGCCTGATGCATACAGCATTTCTTACAGCGCAGCGTATAAAGACTTTCTCGCAACAGGAGATGCGCACGAGATTGCCTTTGAGCAGGTGCCCTTCGACCACCCGGTGTATATCATGTTCTCATCGGGCACAACAGGGAAACCAAAGTGCATGGTCCAGGGCGTGGGTGGCGTTCTCATTAACCATCTAAAGGAACTCATCATCCATGCAGATTTAAAGAAGGAGGATACAATCATATACATGACTGCGCCAAGTTGGATGATGTGGAACTGGCTTGTCAGCGCCCTTGCAGTGGGTGCAACGGTGGTGCTCTTTGATGGGAACCCCGGGTATCCTGATTTAGGTACCATATGGCAGCTCATTGATGATGAGAAGATTACCTTTTTTGGCACAAGCGCCACCTACATTAACCTCCTCAAAAGCGAGGGGTTCAAACCACGGGAGACGTATAAACTGTCATCATTAAAAGCCATCGGTCAGACCGGATCTGCCCTCTCTGCCGACGGCTTTACGTTTGTTTACCAGCACATAAAGAGCGATGTCCATTTCAATTCCCTTTCAGGCGGTACAGATATCAACGGCTGTTTTGTCATCGGTTCACCCATTCTGCCAGTCTATGCAGGTGAACTCCAGTCCCCTGCCCTGGGTATGAAGGTCAAGGCCTATGATGAAAACGGAATCTCTATTTATGACAGGCAGGGTGAACTGGTCTGCGAAGCACCGGCGCCCTCCATGCCCCTTTATTTCTGGAATGACCCTGACATGAAGAAGTACAAGGATGCCTACTTTGCCGTATATCCCAATGTATGGCGACATGGGGATTACATCGAATTCTACAGTGACACGAAGGGTATTACCTTTTACGGCCGCTCAGATGCCATACTCAAACCATCTGGCGTGCGTATTGGTACTGCCGAGATATACAACATTGTGGAAAAATTCCCTGAGATTGCTGATAGTGTTGCCATAGGACAAAACTGGGAAGGCGACCAGCGGGTTCTCCTCTTCGTAAAGCTTGCTCCAGGAATAACGCTAAATGATGAGTTGAAGAATAAGATAAAGATATCACTCAGGGATAAGGCATCTCCACGCCATGTACCTGCCATGATTATTGATGTCCCTGACATACCATATACCTTTAATATGAAGAAGGTGGAAAGCGCCATTACCAATATAATAAACGGAAGAACAGTTACCAACAGGGATGCCTTGGTAAACCCACAATCCCTTGATTATTTTGAAATGATTTTGCCCATAGTTCAGAAATAAAGTAGGAGGTGCCCATGTTTGTATCAGACTGGATGACTACAGCGGTTTTTACCGTAAGCCCTGAAGACAATATCTCCACAGCCATAAAACTCCTGAAAGAGAAGAACATAAAGCATCTGCCGGTAGTAAAGGAGGGCAAGAAGGTTGTCGGGATTCTTTCAGACAGAGATATAAAAGACTATACCCCTTCAAAAGCAACGACCCTTGACATCCATGAACTCCATTACGTGCTCTTCAATACAAAGGTAAAAGAGATTATGGTGAAGAAGGTCTATACCACTACACCCCAGACCCCTATTGAAGAGGCTGCAATGCTCATGTTTGATAAGAATATCGGATGTCTCCCAGTGGTTGAAAAGGATAAACAACTCGTGGGCATTATCTCTGACAGGGACCTCTTCCGTGTGCTTGTTGATATTACCGGCGTCCGCAATAAGGGGAGCAGGTTCTATGTAAAGATAGAGGATAAACTGGGTGCTACAAAAGAAGTGATTGATATCGTCCGCGACCATGGGTTTACCATCGATAGTGTCCTCACCACTTACGAGGGGGTAGAGAAGGGATACAAGAAGGTGGTGGTCAGAACCAAAGGCAAGGAAGGAGACTTCAAAGGTGCAGTGAAAGCCTTTGAATCAAAATACGGGAACTTTTTCTTTCCGTACTGAACAAAAATGGTCAGAAAAAGACTAATCCACAATCGGTGCCACATCCCGTGCTGTCACAGCACCTTAATACATCAGGCATATATTATATATTACCTTTACACAAAACAAAGGAACCAACTGGTATCATTTTAAAAAAAGACCCTGTATATAAAGCCATGTTTCTTCAACAGAAAGGGAGTTATCTTAAATGTTTAACTTGAACTCCTGATAAAACGGATGCCCATCCAGATAAGCACTGCAGAAAAGAGGAGCTTCAGGTAAAATTCAGGAAGCAAATTTGCCATAGTTCCCCCTGAATATCCACCCACTATAGCACCGACAACAAGACCTAAGGCAATCTTTGTGTCTACATTTCCAAGTCTATAATGCGTGTAGGCACCCATAATGCCCACTGGCACCATGGCAAGAAGCGATGTTCCCTGTGCCATCTGCTGGGGCATATGGGCAAGAATCACCATGGGCGGAATCATTATGGCTCCACCACCAACACCCATCATGCCTGATACAAAACCTGTGACCATGCCTGTTGCAAGAAAAACAATAATACGAACCCCCTGGCTTGCATTTAATGAAGCCTGAAAAAGATATCCCTTACCCATGAGGAGAAGTGCAATACAAACAAGAAATATCCCGAACGCCTTTTTTAACCTTTTCTCAGGTAGAGAGTGGGCAAAGAGTGCACCAAAACGGGCTGTTATGGTGGCTGATATTGCTAGAAGTGCAGCAACCCTCCAGTTTACAGAACCATACGAGAAATATGCAATAGCTCCAATGAGGCCTGTAAAGACTACGGCAACGAGACTTGTTCCATGGGCTCTGTGCTGGGTCAGTTTTACCCACAGTATCATAAGGGGTATCATAACAATACCACCCCCAAGACCCACAAGGGCGCCAAAAAAACCTCCACACACACCTGTTGTAAAGCCAATGACATGATGCATCGTGCAATAACGGTAACACAAGAAACCCAAGGTGTAAAGAAGAACTAAACTTACTGTGCATGGAAAAATGTTTTGAAATCGCTCATATTTTGGGGTATCTTTAAAAACAAAGTGGGAATCTATGAAGATGGGTCCTACTTAAGGGTTTAGCCCTCCTAATTGTGTACAGGGAATGTGTGAGCTACGGAAAAAGAGTTTCATCTCACGGATACGGATAAAAGCGGTAAAATAAGAGCGGTGTAGTGGAAAGAGAAGATTTTTTCACCTCGTGTACCCTCTCCTCAGGATATATTTTTAAGGTTCATATGGATATAGATTTCTATCAACCCGTGACAGCAGCTGTTATTAAGAAGGACGGAAAGATACTTATAGCAAAGAGAAAAAAGCCTATATGGGATATCTCTGGGTGTCTATTCCGATTTATTCGAACACTGATTCCGATTTTATCCGAACGGGCTTTTTATGATCCTTTCCCTGCCACCTTTACTTTACAAAAGTGTTCGACCTAAGTCAAGTTTGAATATATTTT
>Ga0116191_1001369_pt1 | contig 19817 bp, 15 predicted proteins | sample AD_UKC111_MetaG_FD_89897 | JGI IMG/M metagenome (GOLD analysis project Ga0116191, IMG submission 89897) | Active sludge microbial communities of municipal wastewater-treating anaerobic digesters from Hong Kong - AD_UKC111_MetaG | ecosystem: Engineered > Bioreactor > Anaerobic > Digestate... | reverse complement strand
TAAACCGGCAATGCAGGCTGGCATTCAAAGCGGTGATATCATCACCTCTTTGGGCGGAGTTCCTGTTACTAACATCTACGACTACACCGAACAGCTGGGCAAGTTGGAACCCAGCACCGTGGTGGAGGTAAAAGTATTAAGGAATAATAAGGAACTAACGTTCGTGCTCAAGTTGTAGGAAATGTAAACTAAAAAGATGTCGAAATGAAAAAAGCCATTCTCTGGACAGCTGCCATCATTGTAACCATCACGGCAGGAATTTACCAAAGGTACACCGGCCCCACCAACCCCAAGAGAATAACCTACACCATCGAGGAAGCCACCTACAAGGCAAAACTCCCGCGCAGCGGCAACAGCACGTCCGAATGCAAGGTTAGCCTAAGCCTGCCGCTTACCTCAACCGCAACCCTTTACTTCAGGCGCTACCCCACAAAGGATGGCTACTCGCCCATCCCCTTCATTCCAGAGAACGAAAAGGTACAAAGTGCCTATCTACCCCAAATGCCGCCTGCGGCAAAACTTGAATACTACATCGTGATAAACGAAGGAAGCAATCCCATGCAAATTATGCAGGATAGCCCTGTGGTTATAAGGTACAAGGGCAATGTCCCCGCATGGGCGCTGATTCCACACATTCTGGCCATGTTTCTGGCTATGCTCTACTCCAACCTGGCAGGGTTGGCAGCTGCCTTTAAAATGGAATCCTTCAAAAAATTTGGCATTATTACCCTTGTACTCTTGCTAATTGGTGGATTTATTCTAGGTCCAATAATCCAGTACTATGCTTTTGGTCAGGCATGGACGGGCTTCCCCTTAGGATTTGACCTAACCGATAACAAAACGCTGATAGCCCTTCTTGTATGGCTTGCAGCAGTTATTGCAAATCGAAAGCAAACCCGGACTAAAGTAGTGATTGCCGCAGCAGTTGTTACCCTGCTGGTTTTTTCAATCCCTCATAGCGCTAAGGGATCGGAACTCAACTACGAAACGGGCAAGGTGGTTAGCGGATTTATTATGCGATTGCCTTAACTACTTGATGTCTTTGAAAGTTCACTTAGCATTTATTGGGTAAACATCCCAGAGTTTATCAAACAATGCCTAGAAGTATAAAACTTTTAGTTTTACTCACCTTAAATTAGAACTATAAGCCAAACCTTAGGTTGATGCCTGCGCCAACCCAGCGCCCAGCTTGCATTACATTGGCAACATCCATATAGTGGTTGTTGAAGATGTTCGAAACATCAATAAAAACCTCAAGCATACTCTTAGCGTTGTAAGTAAGCCGGACATCAGCCAAATGAATGCTGGGAAACTTCCTGATTTGCTTGGTGCTGAAATCCTGAAATTCCCCTGCCCTGGCCATAAAATGGTAGCAGAGGTTTAGCGTAAGTCTCTTTAAAAATTGCTGGTTTATGGTCACTCGCAGGTTATGCCGCAGGTAATCCATTGCATAGTATGAATCGAATTTGCCATCCTCATTTTTTTCAGCGCTGGCAAAGGAGTAGCTGAAATTTATGCTACCGGCATCCCTAACAACTTCGCTCAAGTCAGCCTGCATGAAAACCTCTACGCCGACAGTGTTCAGGCTGGTATGGTTGACGGTATGCCACACCTCGTCGGTGGGTTCTTTTACCCAGTCAATTATATTGCTTCCCTGCCTGTAATACATGGCAAGCTGTACCGACCACCCTCTACTATTCGCCTTCAGCCCACCCTCAACGGTAACGGCATACTCTGGTTTAAGGTTTGGATTTCCAACATTGGTAGGGCTGCTGTAGTACAAATCGGTAAATGTTGGCACCCTATATGAGCGGTTAGCCGAGGCAAAAAGCCTGGAATGGTTATTCAACGAGTAGGAAATATCGGCACCCCAACACCATATATAATCGAAACTACTGTTGTATGCCAGCTGCAGTCCACCCGACAGGGTAACCCTTTTTAGGTAGAATGTTTGGGAGGTAAAAATATTCAATAAATCCCTGTTCCCTCCCTTGGTGTACCAGGCATCCCGTCCTTTCACCCTCACCGAATCTGAAAGTGCCTCACCCAGGTTGGTGCTAAGAATCTCCTCCCGCCTTATTTCGGCTCCAGCCTCGATTTTGCCAAATCCATACAGAAACGACATGCTTGCCTTCAATCCGTAAACATCGGTTGTATGGTAGTTATGCCCTGGGTACCACGAAGGAGGATTGTTACGAAAAAGTTCAAACCTGTCGTAATTTTTACGGTAGTAACCACTCGCTGCAATTGAAGTTCTTCCAAAAGTATGCCTGTACTTAAGCCCGCTCAGCATCGTTCTGGTTGCCTCAAACTGGTTGGGGTATTTGGGGGTATAAAAGCTATTAGCCCCAAAGCCCTTATCCTGGTAACCCGAAAACAGGGAAAATTCACCAACTCCGGTTCTAAAAAGGGTGTGAAGAAAAAAATTCTCCCCGGTGAAATCGGTATTGTCGGTGTAGCCATTGCTCCTATCGAACGATGCAGCGGTAAAGGTTCGTATTTTTGCTGAACCAAATGTTGCGCTAGCCGAAGTTTTCAGCAAGCCGTACTCACCGGCAAAAGTTGAAATTGAGAACTCGTTTATAGCCGAAGGTTCTGTAATTATATTGATGGCTCCGGAAAAAGCACCCTGTCCCAACTCCCGAGCTCCGGGGCCTTGAAGTATTTCAATACGGCTAACCGCATCAAGAACTATGGGGATATTCAGGTTATGATGCCCGGTTTGTGGGTCGCTGATGTTTACATCGTTCAGCATGACAAGCGTTTGATCAAACGATCCACCACGAAAGTTAATATCGGACTGCACGCCGTGAGCTCCCCGCTGACGAATATCAATGGATGCTGACCGTTCCAAAATTTCAGAAAGCGAAGTTGACTTCATCCGCAGCAGCTCTCCCCTTGTTACCACGCCAACCATGCGGGTAAGCTCGGAGTAGGACGAAGCTCTTTGCTGGGAGAAGACCCTCACGGTATCTAAATCTACTTTCATGGAAGTTGAATCAGGCTGTGCCAATGCGGACAGCGGAAGCACCAACAGGAAAAGAAAGGGATGTTTCATCCTTGAAAAATTATAGTAATGTTCACGGACAATAAGCCACATTTTAATTTGTTGCATTCGATAAGGTGTAAAAAAAAATTTGCCTGCCCATCTGCTTTTGAACAAGCCCCCCTACTAAGGAAAATAAGTGTAGAATTATGCAAAACTGAAAATATGGTGCAAAAGTAAAATAAGTCAACAATCAATCATCCCAGCATGTCTATGCTAGTAAACATGGAATGAGTATGTTAATAAACATGAAGGATGTCCACCTACTTACAAACGGTTAAGGAAAGTTAGCATTGGAATTGGCATGTGGAATAGAACGCCACCGCCAAGCCATGCAATAGGCTATAACAGCAACATTTATCCAAAGGAAGACAACAAAATACTATAATCCCCTCAACCTTTTCTCCCAACGCCATGCCGAAAGCAGGGCATCCTCCAGGCTGCTCAGAGGCTTCCAGCCCAGCTCCTTATGTGCCAGGGAGGTGTCGGCCCATACCTTTTCAATATCACCTACCCGTCGGCCAACTATCTCATATGGAACATTTACTCCGGTAACCGCCATAAATGCCCTAACAATCTCCAGAACGGTAACACCCCGTCCACTGCCAACGTTGAAAACCTCAAAGTTAGACCTGTTTCTACCCGACATTAACCTCTCAACTGCCAGAATGTGAGCTTTAGCCAGATCAACAACATGGAAGTAGTCGCGAATGGCAGTTCCATCGGGTGAATTATAGTCGTCCCCGAAAATCTGTAGTTTACTCCTTACCCCCGCAGCGGTTTGGGTGATGAAGGGCACCAGGTTGTCAGGCTTCCCCCTGGGTTGTTCGCCAATGCGGGCCGAAGAATGCGCGCCAATGGGGTTAAAGTACCTAAGTGCAATAGCTCTTATATCAGGATTTGCCGTAACAGCATCGCGAATGATGTCCTCGCAAATCTTTTTGGTGTTGCCATAGGGTGATAGGGCAGGTTTCATGGGCGAATGCTCGGTAACCGGAAGTTCATCGGGCTGGCCATACACCGTGCAGGAGCTGGAGAATACCAGGTTTTTCACCTTGAATTCGTTCATCATAGCCAGCATGTTAATGGTAGAAAGGAGGTTGTTATGGTAGTATTGTAGAGGCTTTTCCACGCTCTCGCCCACAGCCTTCAGCGCAGCAAAGTGGATAATGCCTTGGATTCCGGGGTGGGCGGAAAACAACTGCCGCATGGCCGAAATATCGGAGCAATCGGCCTCAACAAAAGTTGGTTTAACGCCGGTAATCGTCTCCATTCCCTGTAGCACCTCCGGTGAGGAGTTGGAAAAATTATCAACCAGCACCACTTCATAGCCAGCACTAACAAGCTCAACAACCGTGTGGGAACCAATATACCCGGCTCCACCTGTAACAAAAATTGTAGCCATTTTCAAATACTTTTGAACAAAAGTAATATATTTGTTGCCAAATCAGGATTTGCAGAACAACTAAATCTTAAAAATAACGAATGTATGAGCGACGAACAGACAGGTAAAACTCAAGCAACCGACGAAGTTGACCTAATAGAGCTCTTCAACCGGATGGGGAGAGGAATCAAAAAGGGCATAGTTTGGCTTTTCAGGCAAGTTGAGCACCTACTAATCTTGCTTGTTAAAAAGTCACTATGGATAATATCTTTTGGCATAGGTGGTTTAATTGTCGCTATTATCTTTTACTACATTTCGCCAAGGTACTACTCATCTCAAATGACTGCAATATCAAACTCGGTCCCTAATAATTACATTATTAGTTCAGTAAACTTATTACATGACGTCTTTGAAGAAAAAAATTATTTAATGGCTTCCCGTTATCTAAATATCCCTTTGGATAAAGTAGAACAGATAAAATCAATAATAGCTTGTTACGGTATTGATGTTAATAGGGATAATATCGTTGATTACATAGACTATAAAAACTCCTTCAAGTATAATCCCAAGGATAGTTTGGTAAAACGGCTAACCAATTACTTTTTTGTAAGTTTAGAGGTTTATAATGAGGAAATCTTCCCAGCTGCCCGAGAAGGAATAAAAAATTACATTTACAAGAATGATTATGTGATAAAAAATAATGAAGAGCGAATTCGACGTAATGAAGAAATTATAAAATCAATAAACATTGAAATAAAGAAATTGGACAGTTTACAAAGAATTGAATACTTTGAAGTTCCTAGAATTCAAAAGGCATCTTCTGGTCAAATGGTTTTTCTCAACGAAAAAGAAATTAGGTTATACCACGACCAACTGCTTTCATTGCAGAAAGATAAAATACAACTTGAAAAAGAAAACAAAATTAACAATGAACCCATCACCATAGTTCAGGATTTTACTCCTCTATCAAAAGCGGAGAACCCCTACTCCAAGTACGGGGTAAAATGGGGTTTAGTATTTGCGGTCATAGGATTTTTTGCCTCGTTAGTATGGCAATTCAGAACGAAAATAGTTGACTTCATCAAGGTAAAGCATTACTAAAAAAGGGCTTCAGCTGAAGCCCCTTTTTTATAGTACAAAATATTCAGTAAACTATACAGAATCAACTTCCCTCATCGAGAAAAGTGAAAGGAAAAACACAAAAAATAGCACCCCAAAGAAGCGCTCGAGAACCGACTCGAACATAAAATTTATCAGAATAATAAGCATAAACAGGAAAAATACCATATCCCTTCTCCTAACCGATTGCCATAGAGCACTACCCAATAAAATCAGTAAACAGCTTAAGCCAACAAGTCCCAGACCTACAAAGGTTTCCAAATACTGGTTGTGGGCGTTGAGGCGCTTGCTTAAAGCAAAGTCCAAATTTTTTTCCTGATAAGTCTTTGCCAGAGTCTCCCGTACATCGCCAATACCCACACCAAAAAGCCAGTTATTCCCAACAGCTGCAGGAACTATCTGCCAGATTTTGAGGCGAACTGTTCCCTCCTTCTTTAACTTATACTCAAATGAGCTATTTTCTGAAAACCCATCGCTTTGGGTTCTGAAGTATCCCATGAAGTTTACAAACCTATCATTATTTAACAATAAAACTCCAAAACCAACAAGCAGGGGTATAAAAACATAAAACACATATAGTCTGTTCTGATATTTCAGTAACCAAAGGAAAGATACAATGCAAACCAGCATGCCTGATATGTATCCTGCATTAGATGAGGCAAAATATATCATTAGCATGAAAAGAGTAACAGCAACAAATCCAAGCACTTTAGGCCAAACCCTATGCAATTGCTTTATTCGAAAAACCAGCATGGCAATACCAAGACTATAGTACATGGCAAGATAGGTGGGGTGAAAGGGCTCGGTAAAGTGTTGGTAGAAAAAATATCTTCCCTGTGGATCTTCAGGTGGTATTGGGTAGTAAATAACCCCAACAGGTGTAAAAAATATTGAGCGGGAAAGTGCCCTGACCAGGAGGTAAAAAGCCGTTAAAAGCAAACCTAAAATAAATGAGCGCTCAATTTGAACTTTATATTTACCAATTTCACGACTCTGTGTGGCAAACATAAGTGGAACTAAAAGAATGGAAATGTATTGGGTTATTTTGGTAGTTCCGGTCTCTATGTTTTTAGTGTAAAGTAGGCTAAAAGCAGCCAAAAGCAAAAATAAAGCACTAAAGAAGACAATCCGGTTACGAAAAGCAGTTTTGAGGTTCTTATACCATTCGTATGATAGAATCCATGTTATAAAAGCAATATCTAGCAGGTAAATGGTTACCCTGTAGCTAATAGGAATAAACAAAGCCAGCGCCATTAGAACAAAAGGCAGGAATCTCTTACAAAAAATAGTAACCTTAGCAAATCGCATTATAAATTTTTTAAAAGCATTGAATAGGATTCAGCTGCCTTGGCAGTTGTATATTTCTCCTCAAATGCAGCACGTGCATTGCGTCCCATTTGTGTTCGGACAGCTTCATTATCCCGAAGGAAAAGAATTGAGCTGACCAGTTTTTCCACTTCGCCAGGTTTAACAACCAGACCACAACCATTCTCCTTTACTATCCTAGCCAATTCAGAATCGTCAGGAGAAACAGTCAGAACCGGAATACCTGCAGCAAGAATACCTATAATCTTGCTTGGAACAGCCATTCCTACAGCCTCCATACGGAGGGTTACTAGCCCACAATGACATGCAGTTACAGAATACGCATATTCCTCGTTACTTAGAAATGGAAGAAAAATGGCATTATCAGGATTATCTTTTCCAATAGAATTCAGCAATTCTTCACGCCTTATCCCATCACCAATAAACATGAACATCACTTCAGGAATACCAAATTTAACTGCACCTCCTATTGTTGTCATGTCGTTCCATAGCCCCATATTCCCCGAAAACTGCACTACAAATTTCCCCTCTAAACCGTAACGGCTAACAAAAGGATTCTCTACCCATGGTTTTGGCGATATCAGCATTTCGTCCTGCCATATAGGAATTACACTTAACCGTTTGTCGTTTATAGAAGGAACCTCTGACCTTACCCATTCGGCCATATCCCTGCCAATGGTAACAATCTGGCTGCTGTGCCTAAGTGCATTTTTATGCCAGCGTTTCCATAGCCAAACCAAAGGATTATAGGGTGATGCTTTTCCCAACCGGATAAGGCCATCCGGGAAAATGTCCATTAAAACATAAACAACCTTTAAACCCTTTAATCTGGCTATAAATATAACGATTATCGCCAAAAAAGGAGGAGTTGTGTGCACCATAACTATCTCTTTCCCCCTATGGAATAACAACCTGAAAAAAACACTGAAACTAAAAGTAAATACGTTTAGAAGTCGCCCTAGCATTTTACTCTTAGGGAAATTGGTGGAGGTGAGATATGAAATTTCCACTCCCTGATAAATAGCTTCTGATGGTTGCCTTACCCTTGTAGTGTAGGATGGTTGGGCGCACCATACCTTTGCACTAATCCCGTGATTGCTTACAAGCTTACCAAACAACTTGGTTAGCAGGTTCGAAACGGCAACCTCGTCGGGGTAAAAAACCTGAGATATTAAAATTACTTTTGTATCAGCCATAAATAATAAAATCAGCTAACGCAGAAAAGGTTGCAAATATTTCTCTTAAAAACATCCTGAGAATATTTAGCTCGATAACGGTTAAGAAGGGTCATCCCAATTTCATCCTTCTCTGGAATTTTATCAAAATTAACTATGGTTTTTAGGAGCATGTCGGGTTCTCTGGGATTAACCAGGAACTCATAGTCTGTTCCTACCATATCAGGAATATCACCCACTCTTGTAGCAATAACGGGTATTCCCATCGACATGGCCTCCAGTACGACAAGTGGTTGACCCTCATTCCACGATGGTACTACCAAGCAGCCACACTCAGCCAACATTCCAACAACATCATCCCTTGATTTTGATATATGAAATTCGATATTCGGAGATGCCTTAGCGACCAGCTCCCTGTAAAAATCGTTCTCGTAAACGTTTCCCACAATTGCTAACCTGAAATCGGCGAGTTCAGGTCTGGAAAAAACTTCAACCAGCTCTCCAACTCCCTTGCTCCTAATAATGTTAGAGATGCATAGGTAGCTTTTACTGTATTGGTATTGCCTGCCATTACCATATCCTTCGAGCAGTGAGGTATTGGGTAGAATAACGATGGGCTTGTCGGTAACTGCCTTTACCTCATCAACATATCGTGGGCTTAGAACAATAAGCTTACTGAAAAAAACTAATGATGCTTTTAGAAGAACTCTGTTTATGCGAGATGAAGCGTAAAACGAACGGATATCACCCCTATGAACATGCCCGTAAAAAATCGTTTTCCAGGAAAGTAAACGGCAAAATAGGCAGAGCATAATTAGACGAAGTAAACCCAGCCGGGAGAGAGGAATGTTGGTGTAAAGAATTTCTACCCTACTGCTGACCAGGGGTCTGGCTACGGAAATATACCCTGAAAAGTAATGAAAGATACGGCTTAACCCTTTTAACTTCCACGCCGATTCGTCAACTGCTATTACGTTTTGCCCTTTTCCCTCCAAAATTTCCTTTACCATGGAATTGACCATGCTTATGCCGGTAAAAGTGGTTGGAGGAAAATCACCCACAATGAGCACATCAACCTTTGCTCTCAAAGTTTTTTAAATTTTAAAAAGTAAATAACATGATCCAAAGGCCAATCGCACTCAAAGTGACGACGGTTAATTACCTTCCCGTCAAAAGAGAAGTATTGGCGGTAGTTGCTCTGGCTATAAATATACTTATAGTTAGAAAGTGCGATCTGAAGCCCTAGGGGGCTTAGCTGCTTTAGCTTCCCAAAAGGAAAGGCAAAATGCTCAACTTTATTACCGATAACCTCCTCAATGCGATTTTTTGATCCAACAATCTGTTTTTGAAGCATTTCAGCATTATCGGAGTCAAGCGATAGATGGTCGAGGGTATGGGCACCAACCACATGCCCTTCAGAGCTTAACACCCTCACCTGCCCCCAGCTCATGGGCGGTTTATCCACCATAACCACCTTATGGGTAAAGTGGTAGCGGTAGGCATCATCGCCATCAATAAAACCTGGATTAATAAAAAATGCTGCCCTAAGGCCACGGTTGTCCAACACAGGCTTAATGCAAGTGAAACACTCCTCAAATCCATCGTCCCATGAAAAGGCAACCAGACATTGATCTTGAGGGATGTCAGAACTAACAATCCTGTCAACCGCCTTATCAAAGTCAATGAACCTTACTCCATGATCCTCCATACCCGAAAGAAGCTCTTCAAATATCCCTGGCGAAGTTTTGCCATCAAGGCTAAGGAAATGTCCGTTGAGTATATGAATACCGGGGTTAGGATTTGAATAAGGCGATAAAACGTTCAGTAGAGCATTTCGACCAAAAGTTCTAACTTTTAAAAGGACAGGGTGCATATTATAACATTAAACAGACGCTAAAATTCTCAATATTTTCTCCGAAACTTTTGATGGGGTATATTCAAGGTCAACAACACTTTTTCGACATGCTAAGCCGATTTTGTCTGAAGAGGACTGCACTCTGGGAATCCATTTTTCGATTACCATGGCTAGATCGTAGTAATCCCCATCATCAAAAAAATCTCCGTTTACATCCTGCTCGATGAGCTCTACTTCGGGTCCATGAAAATTAAAATTGTTGGTTGTAATAACTGGTAAGCCATAGGACAAGGCATGTACCACCGAAAGCCCTATTCCGCCAGGAAAAACAAAAATGCTGGAACTTGAAAAGGTGGCTTCAAGAGAATTCCCATACAACGGTCCAACAAAATCTACTAAATGATCTATGCCCAAGCTTCTTGCCAAATTGATATACACCGGTATATCTCCACTTCCAACAATCTTGCAGGACAACAAAAGTCCATTTTTTCTAAGTACATCAACCGCCCTGATTAGCACATCCAACTTTTTCTCCTTGGTTATTCTTCCCGAAAAAAGGAGCTGAATGCTGTTGATATTTGTAGGATTTCGAGCCACATCAAACCCGTAATCTTCTTGGTTTAGCGAGTTTCTAACCACTGTAATTTTGCTCTCACTGATTCCAATCTTTAGCAGGTTCTCCTTACCTTTTCTGTTGTAAACAAAAATGTGATCGGAAAAAGAGTAAAACCATTTTCGTATTGTTTGTCCCCACCAGCCCTGATTCCCCAATCCGGCATGCGACCACCATATAAACTTTTTTGCGGGATGACATTTAACCCATAAAAAAATAAGCAGGGTGTGCAGGTGGTGAAAGTCCACCCCGGAGCAAACCACTATGTCTGGATTGAAACTTCGCACATGATGCAGGGAGCTACGAAGGTAGTAGAATTCCTCACCGAATAGTTTGAATTTTCTATGGCTTGATATGATAGTATTTTCAACCTTCTCGGACTTAATATTTAGGTATGAATCGCCCGCCAGCAGTGCAAACGTGAAACGTTTATCGTTAAAGATCAACCCGAAGGTATCCCGTCGGTAATGGGCAACAATAGGTTCAATGAAAAGAACCCGTTTCATCCTTTCATTTTTAGTTTCTTTTCATAGCCAACTACAACAATGATTAGCAGCACAACCATAGCCAGGCTGGCAACTATCTCTATACTAGCATAAATCCGAATAAAGCCGTTAAACGTAAAATTTTTGAATAGCGGAAGCGAAATAATCAGCAGGAAGTAAACCATTTGCCATAAGCTTTGCCACCTGATTCTATTTAGTGCAACAAATATCGATGTAAAAGATGAGGTGATAAAGTTCAGGGCAAAAGGCCAAACCAGCAGCTGAGAAATAATTCCTGATGTTTCCCAATTTTTTCCAAAAAAAACTCTAAATATGCCCTTCCCTGCCAGCGCAATCAACAATACCTCGGCTACAGAAATAATGAAAACTATAGCGGCCAACGGTTTGAGCTCATCCACAAAGGATTTACCCAGGCGATAGCTTTCGGAGACTTTTTGTAGCACCACACCTGAAATGGAGGTGGCAATTAGAGCCATTGGAACCGATAGGATAAGTTTAGCCAAATCAAAAAAACCAGCCTGTTCAGGTAGGTAAAACCGATTGATCAGGACTACAGGCAACAGAAAGCCTATAGTGCTGCACAGGGCTGGTACAAGGCTGTAACGGGGAAAATCGGAATAGCGGGTTAGTAGATACTTTGACCTAACGATGCTGAAATGCCTTGGGGAATATCCGCACTTTACCGCTTGGTAGGCTGAAGTAATTGCATTTCCAACCTGTCCGGTAACATCGCCTAAGACTAAACCCTTTGGGTAATGAATAATAGCTGCAGCTGATTGCGATCCACCTTCAACAATCCTTCGAACCAGCTTATTTACCGAAATCTTTATAAATCCCTTTTGGCGGATTAGCCAAAAGTTGAATGCCTGAAAAACACTCAACAGGAAGACTCCGATAGGGATTAAGTACAGAATAAAACCATCAGGATCGTCAAGGTTAAGCAACCCTCTAATTCCCCTTCGAAATAGTATAATAGCGAAGAACAGCAGAGAGCTAAAGACAAAACTAAAAAGAATGGATGATGTTACGAGTACTGAGGCATCCCTATTTCTTTTAGGAAGTACAATAGCCTGCTCATAACGGAAGCTGGAAATTACAAGCAAAATTCCAATTAAACTGCTGTAAACAGAGTAAATACCAAAATCGTGAGGCGAGAAGTAGCGCCGAAGAAAGGGTTGCAGCAGTATGGGTATGGCTTGAGCAACAATGGTTCCACTAACCAGTATGGAGGTATTTTGCAGAATTTCAGATTTTTTAAAAATAGAAGCTAAACGGCTCTTCACCGATATCCGTTTTTATTTATGGATGTATTCAGCATTATTCCTTTGCAAAGGGGAAAAGACGGTCAACCCTGCGGGTAAGATAGTATAGAATACTAAGTGTGAATATGGTAATTGGAATTTTCATAAAAGGAAATTCCCTGTATATTAGAATCATAAGGAAAACTATGCTATTAAAAAATATCAGCGCTAAATCGAGTTCTTTATGTGAATATCCAGCCCGAATAAATCGCTGGTAAGCATGTTTGCGATGCGCCTCGCTCAACTTTTCCTTATTTCGCCAGCGCCTAAAAAGTGTAAGGGTTGCATCAAACCAGAATGGTGACGAAATCATCAACCAGTTAAAAATTGAGAAATCAAGCGTGTTGTGATAGTTTATACCCAGCACAACCAGAATAAAACCGAGCTGGGTGCTCCCCACATCACCCATAAAAATTTTGGCCTTTGGCCAATTCCAATATAAAAAACCCAGAACTGCAGAAACTAGTAGTAGAAGTTCCATGCTCCCTGTAAAAACAAATAACACCAAGCCAATTGAAATAGCCTCAACCGATGCAAAACCATCAGCGCCATCCATGAAGTTGTACAGGTTGATAAACCACACCATACCAACTACAGCCAGCGGATTAATTACTTCAGGGATACTCAGAATATCAATACCTGGGGTTACCGGTTTGCGTAAACCTCCCAAAAGGTATAAAGCGGCAATAGATACCCCAAAATGAACTGCAAGCCTGATTATCGGTTTTACCTGAATAATATCGTCGAGGAAACTCACACCAGCAAGTACAAGCCCGCAAAGCAAGGCGTAGAAAAGACTTGGGGTTATGATGTCAAACCAGTAGAATAATGTAACTCCAAGATACCAAACCACCACAATTGCCAACCCGCCCCCTCTTGGTACTCGGCCTGTATGCAAACTTCGTTCGTTCGACTCTTTCAACAAGCTCAAACGTTCAGCCATACGTTTAATCCAAGCTGTTAAGCCAAATGAAATTGCCCCAGCCAGCACCAAAACCAAAATAATCCTAATCATAACTTCTTCTTCCTATGGACTTTAAGTAGAAATCGACAGTTTCTTTAATTCCCTTATCAAGGTTAAAGGGGGGAGTAAATGAGAGCAGGTTGAGTGTATTTGTGTTGTCTAGCACTTCATCAGAATATAAACGATCGTAGTATCCACTGAAAATTTTTTTAGAAAGGTTGAGCGCTAAATTTCCCGGATAAAAAAGTTTGGGCCTTTTCCCAAGTGAAACAGCAATTGAATGCACTAACTCCTCCATGCTGGGAGAATAGGAATCCATAGCTATAAACACTCCCTTTGCATTGAGCTCTATAATCCTATCAATAAAAGCGGCTAAATTCCCTACAAAGGTCAGGCTACGCCGGTTATGAATCCCTTTAAAAGGTAAAACGGGAATTCTATCTACCAGCTTAATCAGGCTAAGCATGTTGGCCTTAACACCCTTACCGTAAACCATGGGTGTTCTGATTATTGATACATTGAAACTTCTATCATTTAACTTAGCTAATTCGACTTCAGCCTGTCGTTTGCTAATCCCATAGAAGTTAGTAGGATTACAAGGAGAATTTTCTGTCCAACTTCCTATAGCTGGATTATACTTGCCATAAACCTTAGAGGTACTCATAAAGATAAATTGCTCCACCCCAGCCATTTTTGCCTTAATAGCCATGTCTATGGGAAGTTTAGTATTTACCCTTGCATACTCCTCCCATCCAATACTAGTTGACTGGTGAACAAGTGCTGCAAGATGGAGCACTACATCATACCCTTCAAAGTCCAACTCTTCGGGTTTGATTGCCTTAGCATCAACCTCATCTACTAGGGAATGCCTGCTGTACTCCCTAAAGTTCTTCCCAATAAAGCTGTTTTTCCCAATTATTAGTATCCGTGGAACTTGTTGCATGAGCAGTTGATGACCAATCAGTATTAAATATTATATAAATGGCTGTTTCCCGTGAAATCTAACTACTAGCATAATCGGTGTAACACTTTCTTATTCCCATCTCAAGCTCAATGGTATGGCTCCATCCCAAGGAATGCAACTTACCTACATCGAGCATCTTGCGAAATGTCCCATCGGGTTTGGAGGCATCCCACTTAATGTTTCCATCAAAACCAACAATTCCCTTAACCATTCCTGCCAACTCGGCTATTGATATATCCTTGCCGGTTCCAATGTTGATATGGGTGTTGCGTATTTCACCATCACATTTTAGGGATTTAAAGTCAACATTTTCCATTAAAAACACCGAGGCATCGGCCATGTCATCGGAATGAAGGAATTCCCGAAGGGGTTTACCGCTGCCCCAAAGAGTAATAGAGGCTTCATTTATGCCGTAGTTATTGAGCACCGCGAGTATTTCATTATCCGATGAATTTCCATCAATTCCATCAATTGGCCACTTGTTTAAATCATGCCTCAGGCTCACCCAGCTATTTTCTGAAAGACATTTACCAAGATGCAATTTGCGAATCAGGGCGGGAAGTACATGGCTTTTTGCCAGGTCATAACTATCACCGGGACCATACAGGTTGGTTGGCATGACGGAAATGAAATTAGTTCCGTACTGTAAGTTGTAGGACTCGCACATCTTAATTCCGGCAATTTTTGCAATAGCATAGGGTTCATTCGTATATTCCAACGGCGAGGTCAGAAGGTACTCCTCCTTGATAGGTTGAGGCGAATCTTTTGGATATATACATGAGCTGCCTAGAAACAGCAATTTTTTTACACCGTTAAGGTAGGCTGCATGAATTATATTACTTTGAATTTGAATGTTTTCGTAAATAAATTGAGCCCTGTAGGTGTTATTGGCTAAAATACCTCCAACCCTGGCAGCTGCCATAAAAACATATTCAGGTTTCTCTGTGGCAAAAAATGTATTTACCTCCTGTTGGTTAAGCAGATCTAACTCAGCGTGGGGACGAACCACTATATTGCAGTAGCCCTTTTGTAAAAGTTTACGCACAAGAGCGCTACCAACCAGCCCTCTATGGCCGGCTACATAAATTTTTGATGATTTATCCATAAAACTTTTAATTTCAAGCTATTACATTTTTGTCACCCTGTTCCAGTCAGCTTTAACCATAATTTCCACCAGCTCATGGAACAGAATTTCAGGCTTCCATCCTAGTAACCTACCTGCCTTTGAGGCATCTCCAACAAGCAGATCCACCTCGGTGGGGCGGTAGTAATCAGGATCAATTGCTACTATCACCTTACCTGTATCCCTATCAACACCAATTTCGTTTATCCCGACTCCTTGCCACTCAATATCCATTTCCAGCATTTTAAATGCTAGCTCAACAAACTCCCTAACCGTATGGGTTTCACCAGTTGCAAGGACAAAATCATCGGGTGTGTCGTGTTGCAAAATGCGCCACATTCCCTCCACAAATTCCGGTGCGTATCCCCAATCGCGTTTGGCATCAAGATTGCCCAGGTAAAGTTTATCCTGTAATCCAGCCTTTATGCGTGCAGCAGCCATGGTTATTTTCCTGGTAACAAAAGTTTCGCCCCTACGGGGCGATTCGTGGTTGAATAGAATTCCATTGCTCGCAAAAATTCCGTATGCCTCCCTATAGTTCACCGTAATCCAGTAAGCATAAAGTTTAGCAACACCATAAGGGCTGCGGGGGTAAAATGGAGTATTCTCATTCTGAGGCGACTCCCTCACCAACCCGTACAGCTCGCTGGTGGAAGCTTGGTAGAATCGTGTTCTGAGGCCAACATCCCTTATGGCATCAAGAAATCGAAGTGCACCAACTCCATCCACTTCTGCAGTATATTCTGGCACCTCAAACGAAACCCTCACATGACTTTGCGCTGCCAGGTTGTAAATTTCGTCGGGTTCTACCTTTTCAAGTAACCGGTTCAGGTTGCTGGTGTCGGTCATATCACCATAGTGCAGGAACATTTTAACATCCTTGCTATGCCTATCGCTGTACAGATGGTCAATCCGCTGGGTATTAAAAGTTGAGGCACGGCGTATAACGCCATGAACTTCATAGCCCTTACTAAGCAACAGCTCAGCCAGGTACGATCCATCCTGTCCGGTTATTCCGGTTATCAGCGCCTTTTTGGATTTGTCAGCCATGTTTTTCAACCAAGAAAAAGTAATGAGCAAAGTAGGGAATAATTGTAAATACAGCCATTACGGCAGGTTCGAATGGATTATTTGAACTGAAGAAGGCAAAAAAGAAGGTAACAATAAATGCCAATCCAAACGGCCAGAAATCCCTGCGGTAAATCCAGTAGTATTTAACAGCCCCAAGTAAAAGCCAAATATAAAAAATAAGACCGAAAATTCCCGAGTAGAGCAAAACGGAAAGGAAAGGACTATGGGGATAGTCGTACTCGGTAACCCGCCACTGGTCGCGGAACATATCGGTAAACTTCCGGGTATAGCCAAATCCTCCTCCGAAAATTTTTTGAACTGGCGAGTACTCATACCTGTAAATGTACATAGCATACCTCCATCTATCAACCCGAGGTCCAGAAAAAAAATCATTGCTCATTGCCATTTTGAAATGGCCTAAAGAATCAGAAGGATCAAGAAAAAAATAAAGTAATTTAAAAATTTTGCTGTCATTTTTTCTAATTTTTTTATTAATTACAATATTCTCCTGTAATAGTGACGAAACTGTATCTTTAGGTTCTACATTAGATGTTACATATTTTTCATTTTCAACTTTGTTCATTTGAGTATTCAAAATAGTTTTACTATTTTCAATCCGAACGTTTAAAGAATCATTGTTTACCAAGCAAATTTCTTGAGAACTACTGACATTTACCTTATTTTTTGATTCACCTTTTAAGGAAGATGTTTCTTTAATTATCTTATTACTTGAGGTTTCGGCAAATAATACCCCTTGACTATGTGGTATTTGTTTTAATTCAGGGTAAGCAAAAATCATGTGGCCTTTCATACCCTTCAAATTTGAAGCGCTATCAAACCTCATAAACAAACCAACTAAATAAGACCCTGTATCAGCGCTGAATGATATTTCAAGTTTTTGCCATTTCCCTGCCTTTAAAAAGTTATATGATGCATTATCATCTTTAATAATAGAAGGTGTAATATTCTCTACTTTCATTTCTAAACTATTCCCACTAAAATCAGGAGTAACGTAACAGTAAACAGATGCAACATATTCTACATTCTTAGCTATCGCTTCTTTAAATAGCACAGAATAGTAATATGCATTTCCCCCCCAATTTGAACATTGAACACTACTATCTACTCTGGCTCCTTCGGCTCCTGGCGGTAAAATGGTCAATGCATCTTTATCAAACCTCCTTTCAAGTTTAAAATTATTCATTGCCCATCCTGTATATGGATAACGAGAATCAAATTCCGTTTTCCACAGCATCTCTTCAATATCTGAATATTCAGTACTACCTTTAAGTATAAGTTGCTCTTGAATTGTCATTCTGTTAATGAAAATTGAAGTTTCAGTTTTATCAAACTTATGCATATATAACCATTTTGTTCTTTCTAATGGTTTTTTATCATATATAAAAAGATTAAATTTGCCAATAGTAACAATAGAAATAATTATTAACAGGAGAGTGTTTAACCTGAAACTTTTAAAACTGTTATTTTTGAAGAAAAACGAAACAAACCAAGTTAATATAATAGAAATGATTATAAGTAAAATGATAATAATACCTCTTCTAGAGGTAGAAAAATAGACATTGATTACAATGGTAAATAAGCATATCTGTAATAAAATACTATTGAATATTGTCAATTTTTTATACAAATAAGGAATAGCCATTATTATTCCTATCAAACAAAAAAGAGAAAAGGCATTATTATCTCCATTCAATGTTGCCCCCATGGGGTAACCTAATTTATCAACAGTAAGAAAATCAAAAGTGATGCCATATAGTTGAAATGCTAACTTAATCAAACCCGCTAGTGCGAAAAGGGAGGATATAATTACAGTGTAAAATGCTGCTTTATTCAACACCTTTTTATATTCCAATGGCGTGTAGCTAATAAGATATAGAGCTACAACAAAAGAAGTAAAAACAAGCACGTTGAAGGCATCCCTTAAAAGATTGATTTGCGGATCAGGAGTTAGGGCAAGCATGACCCAGTAAATCAACATGGATACCAGTAAAGGAATAAAAATAAGGGTATCCTTTAGCTTAATGCTCTGCCACCTTCTCCCCTCAACAAACCGCCATAACGCCCATACCCCGTACAAACCTACTAAAGGGAAAAGGATGTACTTCAGGTATTGCGGTAATCCCATCCTCACAATAAAGAGCACCAGTACTGTAACCAAAAAGTTTTCTTTAACCCTCGACATGGATTAAATGTTTTTTCACACTATGCCTGACTTTTTAGAATGTTTAGCTATACCCATATAATTTTAATTTTACATGATTTAAAACTTTTGGAGAGGTTAACCCCATTTCTAGTACAGCTTAAAACTTATGATACCTTACTAGTAGCCAAGTAATCGTAATAAAAAGGGATAATTGCCAAAGCCCCAAGTATTGCCGGTTCAAAAAAATTATTGCAGCTGAAAAATGCAAAGAAGAAAGATGCCAAAAAAGCTATTCCAACCGGCCATAGCTCCTTTCGGTAGTGCCAGTATAAACGAAATGCATTGTAAATAAACCAAATACTAATCAGCAAACCCAGCAATCCGGAGTAAAGCAGTATGGATAAAAATGGATTATGGGGGTAATCATAGTCACGTTTTGGGTCATCAGGGAAAAATTGCCGTGCAAACTTTCTGGTGTAGCCAAAGCCACCTCCAAAAAATTTCTGTAACGGGGTGTACTCATGCCGGTAGAGGTAAACGGCATATCGCCACCGGTCAATTCTTGGTCCGGCAAACCTGTCACCCGGCATCGATAGCTTAAACTCACCACCAGAACCGAATGAATCGGCCGGAACTCCCAGCTGTAAACCCAGCCCTGCAAAACCCGCCATGCTGATTTTTGGGTAACCGCCCATATACGACAACCCGGCCTTAGGCTTTACGTAAAGCTGGGGGTAAGCGAAGGTAACGTACCCCTTCAGGGTGCTAAAATCCTTCACATTGCTCTGCATAAAAAATAATATTCCCGAAACAACTCCTTCTTTATCTGCAATAGCACTAGCTTCCAGTTTTACCCATCTCCCATGTTCATTAAGGTTAAGACGGCTAAGTGTTTGCCCCTTAACTGGTCCACGTAGTTCAAGCCGTACATCGTTTCCGTTGAAATCGGGCGAAACGAAGCAGTAAGCCGATGCAAATACAGAATCGCCTTTAACCACCCTGGCCTGCTGAAAGTCGGTGGTGGAATGGAACTGGTTGCGCCAAACTCTTCCCTGCGTAGTTGAGTCAAAACGGCATCCGGTAGTGCCATCCGGAACTATGGCTGAATTTTCACCGGTTAATGGAAACTCCCTTTTAAAATCGCTAGCTGCATAGCTGGCTGGATTTTGGGGGTTATCCTTAACCACTGAGTAGGTAGGGTATGCG
>Ga0116191_1001363_pt1 | contig 19854 bp, 7 predicted proteins | sample AD_UKC111_MetaG_FD_89897 | JGI IMG/M metagenome (GOLD analysis project Ga0116191, IMG submission 89897) | Active sludge microbial communities of municipal wastewater-treating anaerobic digesters from Hong Kong - AD_UKC111_MetaG | ecosystem: Engineered > Bioreactor > Anaerobic > Digestate | place... | reverse complement strand
TACTGAACATTATTTATGAAACCATGAAGTTGGGCTAAGATAATATTTTTTCACACTGACATAATGCTGTCATCTCCCTCTGATATAATCCTGTTATGAAAAATAAAAAGATTAAGCCATGTCTGAATATCGGTAATAAGGTGATTGTTATCTATGTTTTTCCTTGAACATTTTTTTTCATGGAGTTAGAATTTTTTTTACACAGGAAAAAGGGGAGGCAAAATTATTTTTTGATTTCATATAATTTTAAAAAAATGCACGACATAAAATCATGATGGGGGACTGCTATGATTACAGAATGTGCAAACGACAATCAAGATGAAATTCGAAATAACAAAGAAGAATTTGAAAAAATATTTTTAAATGCTCTCAAATCAAAAAAAATAATTCATAAGATAATCAATTCATTCGATCAAGACAACATACTCATTTTGCTTAGCATATTGGGTGAAAAAGATGCCCCATCTTATTTGGGAAAATCAAAAGAAAGGGTTCTTGCATATATAAAAACCAAAACACAATTAGTTAAACCAAAAGAAATAATCGAAACAGATAATGCAAGAAATTTATTTCTATTTTTGTTAAGTATTTTGGTTCTTAAAAGGGCAGGCATAAATGTTGTATATAAAATATCTGAAAATATTAAAAAAGATGATGCAGACAAAAAGTTTAATTTAGCAAGAGCAGTTGAGGAAAAATTTGATGATTTTAAAAAAGCAATAGACATATTTATACAAAATAAAGATTGGGAAAATTTATATCTTGCTTTTGGGGCATTAATTACAGATCCAGATATAGATAACAGCTTAGATATAGATGAATTTCTTAGAATATTGGAAAGTATTGAACTCGAGAACGATGAATCAATAAAAGATATAAAAGAAGTGATTAATGATATTTCCGAGATAAAAAAGACTAAAATGCTTGATATCCAACAATCTATTGAGGATCTTAGAAACGAATACGTGAAGATATCGGATAATTTATCAAAAATAGCCATAAATTTAAAAAACTTTGGCGAATTACCAACAGATGATATTAGTAAAGATATTAATGAACTAAAAATTAAGCTCGAACAGTTAAAAAAGCAATTACTTTCGAAATATAGGGAAGTTGCAGAAGAAGAAGTCGAAAATAAGGATGATTACAATACATTTAAAGACTTACTAGAGCTATTCAACAATCTTAAATGTCGTGCAAAAGAAGAGTATAAAAAGAAAATAGATAAATTTACCAAGGCTTTCGCACTATTAGATAATGTAAAGCAAATATACTTTGAATATGAAAAGGAGAGAAAGCCTTTGATAATTTTTCAAAACAAAATAGATGAGCTAAAAGAATCTATAAAAAAGGATCGAAAATTGTTAAAATCAGTTCTCAGTGAAAATCATCCTGCTTTACAGTTTTATAATTTAATTGGTAATGAAAAAACAACAAATAGTCAAACATTAATTGCTATTGAATCTGGATTAGCAACCTTTTGCGACCCAGATACAGCAAAATCATTAATATTCGAAATGTTGCTTGGGAAAATATCAATAGGTCAAAAAAAGGAATCTGCTGAAGAAATCGGAAAGGAATTAGAACATATTGAAAATCAAAGAGATAAAGCATACCAAATCAAAGAGATAAAAAATGATTCAGAAATAGAAGTCTTAGAAGATGAGATTCCGTTAAATACGAAAGAGAACGACAAATCACTCAATAGGTGCAAAACAAAGACAGAAGATGAAGAAAAATCAATAGAAGAAGTTGTAGAAGAAAAATTAACAATTGGAAAGGATAGCATTTTTGATGAAACTAATGAAATAACAAAAAATATTGATTTGCATTCCAATAGTATTGATGTTGCATCGGCAATCAACCCTGAAAAATTATATGAATTTGTTCCTGCATTGCACACGCTTATTTGGCATTTAATATCTGAGGATAAAATTCCTTTAGCGTATCACCTGGCCAGCTCTGTTGAAAAGTTGTTTCCGGATTATAACTCTAAAATCCCCTCTTGGATAATTAAATCTCTAGTAATGGGAAATCATGTAAGGTTTTCAAATGGTCTGCTTTCGCAATCGCTTAAACAAGAATTTTCTTTTTATGATAATAACAAATGTTTTATACACAAGAACAAGACCTGGAATCACGCAATTCGGTTTCTTCTGGCAGGCGCGACCATAATACCATCTTTGTTAGCTCCGGAAACAGGTGCACCTGCAATTCTTACTGACCTGTGGGTTAAAGATGGTTTAGAGGATTTGCATAAATTCCTCGATGCAATAGCTCAATACGGCAATATGCATAAGCCTATAGAACTAGGTTCACTCAAAAAAGTTATGAACCAGTCAGTATGGCAGAAAAGAATTGATTCATTTCATCAGAAAGTTGAAACTTGGTTTACTGAAGCACCACAAAAGACATTTACATATCTACCTGCAGGAAAAGTATGGCGCAAGTGGTTAGAAAAAGACGGTCACATCAACGCTTTGCTAAAACCAATACGAGCAAAAGACTCGAATGCGCTAAATGAAATCGTAGAAAAGTTAAATACATTAGAGAATTCTGGAAAGGTCAAAGAGTTGATTGATAATACAGATAGAAAAGTTTTAAAACGATTTGCTGGAGACCACATTACAGGTAAAGCTTTAAATCAACTTATTAAACACACCCAAGAAGCATGTAACCTGGCACGTGAGTGGATTGGTCTATTACAATCTCAGCCGAAAGATAAAAAAGATTTTATCGATAAACAAATTGAACAATTGAAACAAACTCTCGAAGTTTTGCATGACCCGGTAGTAAATCAACTAAATCTTTTCAATGAAAAAAATAAACAAATAATGATCTCGGCGGGGGTTAGCTGTTGTTTGAAAGCAGTATCATTAGCGAGGGATATTTTTAACCCCGAAAAGCCTCTCGACATGGAAGAGCAGCGAAAAGAGTTTCTTCTTTTTGGTGAATTACTCAAAATACCTGCAATTAAATTAACCGAGGACTGGAGTATATCTTGTGATGACAAGACGCTTATAAAGAATATCATTGATTTTGTTTCCAAAAATGACAGTTACAGTTTTTACAATGCTTTTAATGAGCACTGTAAGCAAGGTGACTTTGAGTCAACTGATAAAATTATTCATTATATTGGTGAGTATTTCGATAATGATGTTGATTTGAACAATCTAAGACAAAGCCAAGAAAAAAGCATTCGTGATAACCAGGAAATTTTAAAAAAAGAATTAACATTAACACGAACTGCTGTTGACGATGCCGTAATGCTTGGCCTTCTTCTTGAGAAAGCCAGAATTGCTTATATATCTAAGATTGAATACTATACTTCAAATTTAACAAAAATAAGATTTTTCCCTTCTGCATATCATGAATTGAAAGAAATAAGAAGCACGATTGAATCAAACAAAAATATTGAAGTTGATAGGATTAGAAAAAGGATGAGGAGCCTCGGATTAAACAATAGTCAAGATGTTTATTCTCGCATTAATATGCTTCTTGAAAGAGGAGATGTTCTAACCGCCAACGAATACATCGAATTACTTGAAAAACACCAAGCATTACCTGAAGAAGATTTAAAGCAACATGTTTTTAAAGACTTTTTCCCACGAAAACTTCTGAAACTTTATGATTTTCTTGTAGAAGCCATAAGGTCGCCCAATGAAGTTATATCCAAAATAAGAACACAACATAGTTTCGCAGATTTAAATTTGCAACAAATTACTGGAAGCATAGCCAAGCAAGCCTCTGACGATCTTGATGTATGGTTTACAGTTAAAAGAGCTCATAGAATTACATCACAAAACGCAAAAACTATTTTGAACTATATTGGGTTTAACACTATCGAAGTGAAAGTTCACGAAGAAAACAACCAAACTTGGCTTGATGTGGTAACAGAACCCTTAAATGACAAGGTTCTGTGCCCTGTAGCCCATTATGGATCAAATGCAGCTGGCAAATACCGGGTTCTTTGCGTATGGGGTAGACCTTCAGAAGAAGACATTTTAAATGATGTAGGACGTACTCATTACAACACAAGCATATTAGTTTTCTATTTTGGGTGCATGACTGAAATGTCAAGAAGATTCTTTGCAAGATTATGTGTTGAAAGAAGGAGAACTTTTTTAGTTATCGATGAGATTGTAATGGTTTATCTCTGTGCAGAAAGAAGATCCAGACTGCCAGTAATGTTTGATTGTACTCTTCCTTTTACATCATTGCAACCATACACGATAGCAGCTGGTTTAGTTCCACCAGAAATGTTTTATGGTAGAGAAAGGGAAAAAATGTCAATTATGGATCCAATGGGATCATGTTTTATTTATGGTGGGCGCCAGATTGGTAAAACAGCTTTATTGAGGGATGTTGAGAGGACATACCACATGCCTGAAAAAAATCGCATTGCTATCTGGTGTGATCTTAAAGTAGAGGGTATTGGCGATACAACTTCGTTAGATGCATTATGGAATGTAATAGGTATAAAGCTGAAAGATTTCAAAGTGTTTCCGAATGATTTTCGAGATTTTACTCGCTTCAAGAGATTTAGTGATGAAATTTCAAAATGGCTTAAAGCTAATCCAGAAAGCAGTATTTTAATACTTATTGATGAGGCTGACAGGTTTCTTGAAGTCGATGCAGATAATAAATACAAGAAAACAGATCAAATTAGAGGTCTAATGAATGAAACGAATCGAAGGTTTAAAGTGGTATTTGCTGGATTACACAATGTATTGCGCACAACCACTCTTTCAAATCATCCCTTAGCACACTATGGTGAACCATTATGTATTGGCCCGTTATTGGATAATGGTGAGATTCGTGAAGCAAGAGCTCTTATAGAAAATCCCCTCACTTCGCTCGGATATGAATTTGAATCACCGGATTTGATAACAAGAATTCTTTCACAAACAAATTATTATCCTAACCTCATTCAATTGTATTGCAATCAACTTTTGAAACATATTTTGGAACTTCAAAAAACAAGATTTGACATAAGAAATAATCCTCCTTATATCATAACAGAAAATCATGTTAGAGAAGCATATGAAAGCCAAGAACTAAGAAAACAAATAAGAGATCGCTTTTTATGGACCTTGCAACTTGACCAGCGATATGAAGTAATTGCTTATGCGCTTGTTTTTGAATCTGCAAACGATTTAGAAGCTGCAATTGAAGGTTATTCCGTATCACAAATCAGGAAATTTGCAATTTCTTGGTGGTCTGCTGGCTTTAAAGATAACAATTCATTAGATGCTATACATGTATTGCTCGATGAAATGGTTGGTCTTGGTATTTTGAGACAAACTGAACAAAATAGATATGCGCTTAGAAGTCCAAATGTTAAGCTATTAATGGGAACAGCAGATGAAATTGAAGCTGCGTTGGAAAAAGACCGAGAACCGCCCTCCAGATATGAAGCCAAGTTTTTTAGAAGAGGGGAAGGCCATAATTCTTTCAAAAGAAGTCCATTAACCGCTTCGCAAGAATCACAACTTCTCACAAATGAAAATGGAGTTTTTATTGTTTTTGGATGTAAAGGAGCTGGTTTAAATGACCTCACACCATTCTTGCGAGCAATTACCACAAAGGAACATTTTGTTTATTTCGACGAAATTCCAGATAAAAATACATTTACAAAACGATTAGAAACCTTAAGTAAACGGGAAAAAGAAGGTACAACCCTAGTTGTTATACCGAATCAATCTCCGTGGAGTGAGCTTTGGGTAAAGGAAGCAATAGAAAAGGTAAATCGCCTTACATCAGCACTATCGTTTGTAAAAATTATTTTTTGTGCAGATCCGAAACAAACTTGGAGTTTAATCAATCAAAACTTAGTATGTTCAGATTTGTTTAAAACTGGGGCTATAAGCGTAATAAATTTAGGACCATGGCATGATACTGCCTTGCGAGAATGGCTGAGCGATTTAAACTTTGGCCCTACAGATAAAAATGGTAGAAATCTAATTACTGAAACAACTGGTAATTGGCCGATATTGCTGGAAGAATTCTATCACGCATGTGAAAACGAGAACAAGCTATACAAATGGCAAGATATACTCGCTGAACTCTCTAATTTATGGTATGAATCAAGTACTGATATTGCGAACATGTTGGGTATTGAGTGTGAGTTGCCGAAGAAGATTCTTTCAGAGTTCGCGAAAAACGATAATCAACTAACATTGGAAGACTTGATTATTCTTACGGATAGTACAGATCCTAATTTAATTGAGAACTGTATTAAATGGGCCGATCTTTTGAGATTTGCCGAATTCCTTGGCAATGATACCTATCGTCTTGACCCTGTTGTTTGTCGTGTTCTAAAATCTACCTGTTAATAGAGTAATCATGAATAAATTTTGGTGGCAGCTCCCAGGGCCTAATTCATTCTTAAACAAAATAATTAACGATATCAGGGACGGAAGGAATGTAATATTATGTCTACCAGAACATTTACCCGCAGGTATGGATTATGGCATTAGAAATTGTCTTGATGAAAGCGAAAGATTTTCATGGTGTACAATAAAAATTGAAAATAATGACTCTCCATATGAGAAAATATTATCTTTTTTCGGATTACGAGATGCAATTACTATAGGAAATCAATTTGAATATCTTTGCAATGTTGAATCTTTCATGGGGAGAGTAATTTGGCTTCAAAATTTAAATGAAATTAATTGGGTTTTTTGGAAAGACTTCTTAATTCAATACGAACAAGCTTGCAGATCGGTTCCGCTGATAAAAAGAACGATTTTTTTAGTACCATTAGTGGGCAAGATATGCAAGAAAGCTCCTGAAGAAGACGTTTGTTTATCTAAAAGAAAATGGTACGGTGTGGTTGATAGTTTTGATATGTTAATTTTTGTGAATGAAATGTTAAGAGAAAAAGAAATACCTCACCTTTTAAAAAAACTAACAGTTTCGGTTATATCAAGCATTTCTCTTTGGGATCCAAAACTTGCAAGTTATTTTATGAACTTCGATAATAAATATATATTTAAACCTAACTTGGTTCTTGAGGAATATGCAAAAGAAATGAAATGGACTGCTGATACAAATCGTGATTTATCATATGGTTGGGACAGCGGCAAAATTAACTTAATTGATGGTGAGCGAAAACTTCATTCAGCAGTCCTTGCAATTAACAAAGATTATCGTGAGATTAGCAAAAGAATTTGGAATGCCGAAATAGGCATTATGTTTCCTTTTGTTGAGGAGCGGAGGCAAGAAATATTGACAATATTAAAAGATGTCTTGTATGTTCCTTTCAAAACAAGGTTTGGAGAAATAATTGATGATTGGAAAGACTTAGAAATTGGGCATATAGAAAAACAAATATCAAGCGATAATATACCAGTTAGTTATGAACTTAAACGATTGATATCTGTCTTAAGAGAGATAAGAAATTCACTATCACACCTTGAGCCACTTGAATTGTCAACCTTGCATTATATTGAATCGAGTAATTTTGTTAATTTACTTAAGACGTAGGTATTATGAAGAGGTATTATAAACCCAGTGGTATCGCAACCTGGTCTAAAGACGATAGGCCAAGAGAAAAACTGTTTCGTTTAGGCGCTAAAAATCTTTCAGATTCTGAACTGCTGGCAGTGATTCTCAGGTTGGGTGTCGAAGGAAAAAGTGCTATCGATTTAGCACGGGAGATCAAGACCCGTTTTAAGACATGGCGAAACATGGCAGATGTGGACATCGCTGAATGGAAGCAAATCAAGGGGCTGGGGAACACAAAAATCTCTCAGATACTTGCAGCTATTGAAATCGGTCAACGGATTAAATCCGAGAAATCAAGGGAAAATGCACTTATAAAAAATGCCAAGCAATTGGCAGAAATCTTTTTACCGCGAATGCGGGATGCAAAAAAAGAATCCTTTTGGGTTGTTCTGCTTGACGGGAAAAACAAAATCAAAGACGAAATAGAGTTGTCGAAGGGAACCGTCAATGAAGTCAGCACTTACGTCCGTGAAGTGCTGATGACAGTCTTGCGGGGTGCGGCAGCAAGTTTTGCCATTATACATAACCATCCTTCGGGAAGCCCTGAACCGAGCACCAACGACATTCAATTGACCCGCGAACTGGTATGCGCTGGGAAGGCCCTGAAAATAAGAGTCCAGGACCATTTGATTATTGGAAATGACCATTACTACAGCTTTGCAGAAAACGGCCAAATCAGGGCCTTTGAAAAGCAATGGGAGAATTATGTCCACACGAAATCTGACGGAGGCTGATATGGCGGAAAATCAGAACCCATATGTAACAAAATTCCTAACAATATACAGTCAGAGTGAATTGAGCACCGCCGGGACACGGGGATATGATCAGCAAACCTATGTCGATACAAAGCTCGACCTGAAATTGACCCCCCGCATTTACGCGCCCGAAACACGATTGGTTGTTCTGACAGGTAATGCCGGCGATGGAAAAACAGCCTATATTCAGCGCCTGGAGTCCTTGGCCAAGGAGCAAGGAGCGGTATTTTCCGCGCAGACAGACAACGGCTGCACCTACAAAATGGACGGAATGAAATATCAGACGTTATATGACGGTAGCCAGGATTTTGAAGGCGCCAAAAATGATCAAATATTAAAGGAATTCTTCTCAGATCTGGAGGGAACCGCGGAACCACAAGGCACATTTACAAAAATTATCGCTATTAATGAGGGAAAACTGAGGGATTTTATTCTCTATAAAAGAGAGTATTCTTGGCTAGGAAAGCAGGTGCACCATTATTTCAATTGGGACAGCTTCACTCCCCATAAATCCTTGATTTTTATCAACCTGAACCTCCGATCTGTGGTGAGTGACAACGAAAATGAGCCGTCCATATTTGATCTCATCCTGGATAGATTTTTAGATAGAGAAGAACACGAGGGATTTTGGAGCGCTTGTGCTCCTGAAAACTGCTCTTATGCAAATAAATGCTATGTTCGCTATAATATTGAAACTCTTCGCCATTTCGAATTGGGGCCAATTGTTAGATATCGTTTAAAACAACTTTTTTATGCGGTGCATTTCAGGAAAATTAGGCATATCACCATTCGCGATATCCGATCCTTTCTCTCGTATATTCTTATCAACAAATATTCATGCCATCAGATCCAGTCAGACATTGATAGCGGCGTATCTGTTATTGATAGGTTTTACTACAACGCTATATTTCCAAATGACGAAAGAGACCGCCTTGCCCAAACGATGTGTGATCTGGATGTTTCCCTCACATCCAGCCCAAAGCTGGACAACTTCATTCATTTTCATAGGATGGATGATGAGATGTGCGTCAGACTTCTGATACCCGGGCACGAGGAAAAACAGGATCAATCTTATCTTAAGAAATTGTTTGAAAACATGCCCCAGGGAACAGATGACAATGATCCTATCCGCCACGATAACGCCCGACGTTACCATCGATCGTTAAGGAAAAAACTTTTCTTCGAAAGTGCAGAAGAGCAGATGAAAGCGGCAGGATTCCCTATTTGGAAAGATTTTCTCCCCTATAAAAAATATGACCGTTTTTCCCAAGTCGTTCATGAACGGGAAGATCAACATTTCGAACTACGAAATAATCTAACACTGGCGATTAGCAAATCGGAACGCATTTACAACGAAATTATCGGCAGTGAGAATCTTTGCCTCCGTTCTACATCAACAACGAAGGCAAATACGAAAGGGTTTTATAGCTTTCCCGCTTCGGACTTCAAGGTTATTGTCAAAGACATCGGTTTTCAGGAAGAGTTTTTGGAATACACGCCGAACGCTCTGTATTACCGATATGTCGGCACTGGCGCTAATACAAAGAACCCCATTGAACTCGAAATTCCCATTGATCTATTTGAAGTTCTCTGTCGCATCAGGGAAGGGTATATCCCGGCAGCCAACGAAGTAAGGACATTTTTTCTGAATCTCGAAATGTTCAAGCGAAGGATCGCGGCAAAACGGCCCGACAAGATATTTCTCACCGATGACGATTCGAGTTTATTTGAAATCAAGAAAGACCCTGCAAATAATCTGATTATGACCAAGGTAGGTGGATGATGGGGATCAACAAACAGCACAAGGCGTTTCGTTTTGACAAAATCATGCCCATTGATGCGAATAACATCATCCTGGAACAGGCTTTTGCCCGCTTTCTGGTGTTGATCCGTACTAAGGGCGTCCCTATTACCACCACAAACAAAGATACGATTTATCCTCGCAGCCTCGTAGAGTTGATCGCTGACGATCCAACCCACTTCCAAGGCATGACAACGGACACCCATAGAAAACAATTGCTTGAGGATTGGCTGGCAAATGAATTTGCCACGACCATCAAGGTTGGGCGCAGCGGCGACGGCGATGCGCGTATTGCCAACATGAAGCCGATTCACATGTCGACTATTAAACTGCTCGATCCCCGCATCCGCAGTCAGGACAGGGATCTCAGTAAATTTCTTTATAATATCTTTCAGGACAGTGACTTGATCATGGGGAATGAAAGCCTCCTTCTGCCCTATTTGACGACCGGCACCACCGATTTTGGCGATCATGACAGTAAGATCGATGAGGGCAAAGCAGGCGAACTGGATATCGAAACCTTATTCTTATTGCGCCTTCTCAACGATTTCAAGGTGGATAAAGTCGATAAAAGGAAGAAAATCGCTGTGCATGATTTTATCTGTCCAGCCCAACGGCAACTGATCATAAACGACACAGCCCGTCTCCTCGTTTATAAAGATTCCATGCCGCGGCGGGAACTTATTGATTACCTGATCATGCTTTTTGCCTTCCATGCGGCCCTCTACTGCCTGAAAAGTTTCCGCCTGATTAATCATTTGGCGGATACGGGGCAATACCGGTGCCGTCATTGCCGGGGCATCAATATGGCAAGCCTGGAACGTCTATCTGAATGCGAGTTTCAGCCCGATATTTTCGTCGATCTCACAAACGGACAGGACAAAGAATGCGACCGAATGGCTAAAGACAAAGTTGCCAACCATCATGCAGTTATGTATCGCTATTTTTCTTCCCATTACAAACTGAAAAAGGTCGATGAATTTGCATCCACATTCCCCGGTTACTCAGGCTCATTAGAAGATTTAGTGAAATTCTTTTCTCATAAGGATTTAGACGCCTTTTTCAGAATGAGATTGTCGGAGATTATCTCTGTGGAAGAGAATGAGGAATTAGACCCGGAAATAAAAGCGATAAGAGATTTGAACCTGCCGCCCCTTGAGACCTTTGTCGAGATTGTGACGCAAAAGACCTTTGATACCCGCTCGAGAAATCACAAATCACTACTGGCTTCTCTTTGCGGCATGGGAAGAGAGAGCGGATTTTTGATGGGGGGCCGGGGAAGAAAGAGGAAGTATGTCCTGGGAAATCAGCTTCTCGAACTTTTAGTCCAGTTGTCTGTCGTCGGCCATAACCAAAAACGTGGATTTTTCACGCAGCCGATTGCCATCACCGATTTCGTGGAATTTTTGAAAAAGCGCTATGGGTTGTTAATCGATTGCGACAAAGGTGCGGAAGAAACCCCCGAAGGGGCAAAGGCGTTGGAAAATAATTTCAATGCCCTGAAAACCCGCCTGCGTCAGTTGGGATTTTATACGGATTTATCGGATGCATCCAATTCGCAGGTGATTCGGCCTCGATTTACGATTTAGCCTGAGTAGGAGGAGATACATGACAAAAAGCGTTAAAGACCAACGGGAAATCAGCGATGGGAAAATTGTTGATTTCATAGACGGAAAAATAAGGAAAGACAACGAGACAGAGCAGATCAGACAAAACTTTGAACGGACGCTCATCGAGGAATACAATTATCATCCTGAAGATGTTTCCGTCGATTTCAAGATCAAGGTCATGGATGGGTCAAGAAAAGTTACGAAGACCGCCTCTTTGGCCATTCTTCACGAAAAGAAATCGACCAAGCCAACACAGGATGATGTCTATGTCCTAATTATGGTCGTCAAACCGAAAACCCAGCCCACCGACCTTTCCGGCGGCACCGAGGACCTTGAAAAAATGCTTGCCGCTTGCCCCACCGCCGCCTTTGCCTGCTGGACGAATGGGATTGAGACACTCTATTTCCAGAAGAAAAAAACGAAATTTGATATTGACATCTTCCCGGTCAACGATTTCCCGCGCAAAGGCGAAGATGATACCGCGATTTTTACAACGGATCGTTCCCGTCTGAGAAGCGCTACCGGCAACAACCTGTTATATGCCTTCAAACGATGCCATGATTTTATCCATGCCAATCAAGGCGGCTCCAAGGAACAGATTTTCTGGGAGTTTCTCAAGGTCCTTTTCGCAAAGATCCAGGATGAAGAGCAAGGCGGACGACCGCAATTTGCCATTCGCACCCTTGAGGAACGAAATACATCGACCGGACACCAGCAAGTCAAAGAGCGGATTGACGGCCTTTTCAAATCCGTCAAGAAGAAATCGGGATTTCAAGTATTGTTCGACGATCTGGCCGCAGACATCCGTTTCCAGCCCGATGTCCTGACCTTTATTGTCGCGCAATTGGAAAAATATGACTTTCTCCATTCCTCCGTGGATGTCAAGGGCATGGCATATGAAACCATTGTCGGACCAACCCTGGAAGGAACGCGCGGTGAGTTCTTCACACCCCGCAACCTTGTCAAGATGGCCGTCAAAATGCTCGATCCCAAACCGGGCGATCGCATCCTTGACCCTGCCTGCGGTACAGGGGGCTTCATTGTTGTTGCCTTCAACTACATCGCTGAAAAACTCCGCTTGGGCGCAAAAAAACAATGGCAAAACCCCGATAAGCCGACAGCCGAAGAAGAACAAGTGTTGAACGAGCAAATTCATCGGGCAGGAAAAAATGTCTTCGGCATTGATTTCAACGCCAACCTCGCCAAGACAGCCCAGATGAACATGGTCATGAACAACGATGGCCGCGGCGGTATCTATTCGGTTAATTCTCTCTGGAAGCCTTCCGCCTGGCCAAAGGAAGTAGCCACAGAAATCCCGCTATCAAGTTTCGACATTGTCCTTACCAATCCGCCCTTCGGTACCAAAATCAAGGTCGAGGGGAGTGAAATTCTGGGGCAATACGACTTGGCGCACGCCTGGAGCAAGGAAGGGGATCGCTGGGTCATGCAGGGAGTTCTGAAAACGGGCGTTCCTCCGGAGATTCTTTTCATCGAACGCTGCTTCCAATTTTTGAAACCTGGGACCGGTAGAATGGCCATCGTTCTTCCCGATGGCATTCTGGGGAATCCTGATTTGGAATATGTCCGTTATTGGATTATGGCAAATTGTCAGGTACTGGCCAGCGTGGATCTCCCCGTGGAAATGTTCCTGCCTCGGACAGGAACGCAAACTAGTGTCCTCTTCTTACGCCGCAAATCGGATCAGGAAAAATTGGCGGAAAGCCTTTCCGGCAAACCGCCTGAATATTCAATTTTCATGGCCATCGCAAAATCCGTGGGGAAGGATCGCCGAGGAAATACGATTTACAAAAGAGATAAGGAAGGCAGAGAGATCATTCGACGAGACTTATATCAGAAATACGCCCGTTCGACGGTCCTGGATTTTTCGCCTGTTGTAGAACCAACTGGGCGCATTGTGGATGATGACCTTCCGGAAATTGCCCGGTTATATTTGGAAAGGTTTAGGAAAAAAGTATGAATGATTATGCAATGGCTCAGGATGTATTCAGTGGCTTGTTTGAGCCGCAGGTAACAGAAGCCTTGTCCTCATATGTGGCGCGCAATGCATTCAGGCTTAATGCGGGAACATATTCCGCCGGATCAATGTCAATGCACAATTTTATAAATGCAAATGACCGCCCAACCATAGAGCTTTCAAAAATAGCAAAGATATTTGGCTTTGGTCCCTTTAAGAGGACCTACATTGATGACCCTGAGTTTGGGATTCCATTATTGTCGAGTTCGGAAATTATGGAAATTGATCCTGATCCTCCGATTTTGGCTAAAGTGGATTGCCCAAAATGGAACCAATATGAGGTAAAACGCGGCTGGATTATGGTTTCATGCTCGGGGACAATAGGAAATGTAGCGATAATACCTAAAAAGTGCGATCGATGGGCAGTCAGCCAGCATGCTTTGCGAGTAGTAGCAAATACGGGTTATACAGGATTCATCTATACCTTATTAAACTTGCCTTTAATGAAGGCCAAAATTGTATCTAAAAAGAGTGGTTCAGTTATTGATGAAATCTATGAAGACGATCTGAAGCGGCTTGTTGTGCCTCTCCCCGGCGAGGCCTGCATTCAAGAATTAGAAGATATAATCAATCAAGTGCTTCATCTACGGGAAGAAAGCGATGAGCTTCTCGCTCAAGCCAATTCCATGCTTCACAAAGTTAATGGGTTGCCTGAATTTCAAAAAGACAAGGTTGATCAATATGATCCCGAAGGTACTATCAAATCAATCATCGTTTCTTCTTCGGAGGTGCTCCATAACAACCATTCCAGGTCGGAATATCGTCTCGATGCCCACTATTACAATCTCCTGGCGCAATTGGCCATCAAAAATATCAAGCAGTGTAAATCGGAGGTAAAAACTATTGAAGAAGTGACGGAAAGGGTCTTCATGTGCAACCGTTTCAAGAGGAACTATGTTAGTGAAAAATACGGCGTTCCTTTCCTCTCGGGTAAAAACATCATCCAGATTAGGCCGACTGATCTGAAATATATTTCCCTGTCTGAAACGTCAGACCTTGATGACCTCAAACTGGAAGCTTCATGGACATTGATTACCCGCTCAGGAACGATCGGGCGAACTTGCTTCGTATGGAAAAATTATGAAAATTACGCAGCAACAGAACATATTGTACGCCTTGTTCCAAACGAAGGGATGATAGATCCCGGCTATCTCTATAACTTTTTATCTTCCCCATACGGCAAACGACAGGTTTTAAAATACAGGCATGGCTCTGTCATCGACGAAGTTACAGATAGTCAGATAAGAAAAGTCCTCATCCCTTTGCCTTCGAGAACGGATCAAAAAATGATCGGTGATCTGGTGCGCACGGCCTATGAAAAACGCGCCGAGGCAATTCGACTGGAAGATGAGGCGCAAAAGATATTGATGGATGCCCTAACCCAAATAAATCAGCCGAAATAAGGTTGATGATTCGCGAGGTTTGACATGATCGAACTCAATCAAGACATGTATCATCAGGAGATGGCACAGGCCGTATATGAACACTTGCGGGATTTTTTGCTGACTAAAGAGAGGAACCACTGTCAGCGGGTAGAATATCTCCCCCGAGAAGTCATGGTGATGACCTGCAAAAAACTCCTTGAAGACCTGGAGTTGAAAGCCCATGACGTTGAAGCCTTTGTCCTCACGGATCAAGTCAAAGAAGTATACGAGATCGAAAGCGGCGCTCTGATCGAAAAAAGAAACCGCGAATCATTCGGGGTCCTGGTCGCCTTCATTCCTCAGGGGATGCGACTTCCGGCGGAAGATTCTTATGACATCCATACCTTCAAGACCTACGATCTGACCGGCGTGCTTCGGGCTCACTACAAAAAGATTTTTGCCGGTTTGCCTGAACCGATTCAATCCATTGTCAGAACGATCATGGATCAATCCGCTGTCAAACGGCAATCCGTGGATCGGCAACTGAAATATCTTCTGGCGCTGAGGGAAGACGGCACCGGGTGGGAAGAAGCCGGAGCCTACCTCTACCTCGTCGGCCTCATCCCGGACCTGAAACTGGATGAAGAGGGCGTTGAAACAAGGATCGATCGAAACTATTACTGCGTGGAAGAGGCGAGCAACCCGGATCGCACGATTCTGCAGAGCATCGAGAAATTGGTTTCAAAATACGGACTCAAACCGGACGAAAACAATCTGGCTCAGAACCTTATTCGCTTTTTCCGAGAGCGGAATGCCACGGAGACGGACAAATGGCTGAAAGAAATCTTGATGGATTCTACTTGGCGTAGCCTATTATCCTTTGATAAATGGTCCTTCAAGGACATTGCCAAAGACAAAATCGAAATCCATCTCCAGCCGCTTGAAGACCCCAAGACCGGGGTATTGGCCAGAGGGTTAACCAAAGAAGGCAGCAATCTTGTTGCCAGCACCAGTCCGGCCAACCCCATCCATATTAAATGGGAAACCAATCCGAGAAATCCCGATGAATTAGGCCATTATCTCGTCACTGTTGTTCGGGATACGGACGATGAGAATGCCGAAGAGGAGCTGCTACGGCGCATTGTCAAAAAAGGACGGAGCACCCTAAAATTAGGTCTAAAGGATGTCGAATTGGAAGAAGGGGAATCATGCGCCGCGAAAATTGTGATTTACGCCAAAGACAGCGCTGGTCTCACGTTAGACAAGGATGAAAGCGAATCTTTCTGGATCGAAAGTGGGGTCAATATCGAGCCTGTCGTCAAAAAGATTAAAAAAATTCGTAATCGCGCCGAAGCGTTCCTTTATGCAGCCCATAAGCATCGTAAAACGATAGAAATAGACAGCGAAAACTGGGAGGAAGGAAATCCAAAACTTTATCGACTGAAACTGAAAAACCGGGATATCTACCGGATTGTCATCAATAGCGTTCTGTATGACATCGAGCGGCGAAACATCAGTGATCCAATGAATGGTGGTTCTTGGCAGATCGACGCTAGAAACGTTCCCCTTCTGAAGGCGGCCGATCTTCAGCCTGTTCCGATTTCTGGTCGTAACATCCCATCTTTAGCGCGTTTTTTTGAAGTAAGAAAAGACTTATTTCAATCATTTCAGGAATGCGACGCCTTTGGTGTCGTGGAAACATTAGATCTGCGTGTTTTCAGCTCACTCATTCAGGATTATGCCGCCGCTTATCGAGATATCCTTGATGATGTATTTGGTAGGCTTCAGGCAACAGAGTCGGATGGCGACATCAATAACGTGTTGTCTCTGTTTCAGACGATCAACCATCTCGATACTGTACACATCCGTTTAGGTTCTCCGGATGATGAAGGGGAAGCGGTTCTTTTGTGCCCGACCCACCCCTTGCGCCTCTTGTGGATGTTACAATATCAAAACCTTCTTTTTTATTGGGCGGACTGCCTCAACGGTCTCACCGAAGAAGAGGCCAACAATCTGCTGAATCCGGACAAAATCACCAAAATAACATCACTCAACATCCCATCTGCCATTTCTTTGGGGCATGGAGAAATATTTGTAAACAGTGATAATCTGGACCTTTACTGGAGCATCTTTCCAAAGAGCAATACCAAAGATATCCGCAAATTGAACAGTTATATTTTCAAACTTCTGAATATCAAGGACAGCAATGGCCATATTACGACGATCACGCCGGAGCAGATCGCGGATAAAATATGGCGTTATCTCAAGCACCATCCGTATGTGACCACATTGAAACTGAACGTCATCAATCCCGGCGACGGGCTTGTTGTGCTCAACGCGATTCGCCTCTTGCAGGCAAATGACGATTTCAAGGAGATGAACTATGATGTAGCCTTCTATGGAGACATGCGTTACGAAATGATGGGCAATGCCTTTGATCAGCTGACCGAAGAAAACCTGTTTGCCGAAGGCATGGAAAAGGATGTGGATGAAGAATTGCTAAGCCCAAATCCCAATCCGCTCTTCCCTAAGCTCCTCTTCTCCAAGAAAAAAGTGAAAGAAGTCGACTGGCCGAACAGCAGCGTCAATGAAGGCCATTTGTCGATGGTGATTGACCGGTTTGCCACTAAGGTCCTGACGCGACCCGTAGGTCAAGGGGTGGGCAGCTTTAGTCTGCATAATCTGCTGGCGGAATACCGCACAACCTTTGACCTGAAGGGCGATATGGCTACATGGTCAAGAAAGATCATACCAAATCAGAATAATGAGATCAGAGACACTGAGAACTGGGCAAGTATGATATTCGCAATTTCCGATCGGATATCGCGTCTTTCTTCTTGCTTTTTCAATTGGGGAAAAACTTTGAATGAAGTCCCAGCTGTCCAGTTAGAATTATCTGCCACGGATAAATATATCATAAACCATGTCCACGAAAATTCCGATTGGGTCTTAACAATTGATCGCAATTTCGGAATCGAATATTTTGACAATCCCCGCAAATCCAGCGGCAACAGTTATCTGATAGACTATACGCCTGAATTTTTAGACGGCGTGGGACATCGCTTGATTGTTTCCACTTATTGGTTAAGTGAAATCGAAGGGCTGATCAAGGATGGCCTAAAGAAAATGGGCATCCCTGGATCGGGCTTTCACGCCGTCCATATTTTGGACATCTTAAAATCCATCTCCGGCAAACTGGCGCTTAAATTGATCAATAATCCCAAAGACGCCAGAGAGATTATCGGTCTTGCCCTGACGAGGCTTCTCCTCGAAGAACAGGGCGACCTGGCTCATTCCGTACTAATTCCCATTGACTCGCACATTTCTCTTTTTACCGAACATAAACGGCAAGTGCATGATGAGACTTTGAGATTGCAGCGCTCTGATTTGCTTATGGCGGGATTTTACCAGAATGCCGTGAAGCTCCGCTTAATCGAAGTAAAGTTCAGAAGCGGCGCTGGCGCTAGAGAGGAATACGGCCTGAAGGAACAGATCGTATCTAAAAATGAAGACACTCAAAAGGTAATTGAGTCACTGTTCCAGCCCAAGATGGAAAAAGATCGCTTTGATCGTGACATCCAAAATCACGAACTGGGCCGGTTGCTGGAATTCTACCTTGAACGGTGCATTCGACACGGTCTTATACAGGAGAATTCCCCGCAGGAAGAGATGATTCTGAACGGAATCGGCAAGGTCATCAAGAACGACTTCCATATAGATTTCGAGAAAGTGGGTTACATCTTTAATTTGCAAGGCGTCAGCAAAGAGCCTGAATACTACAAAGGCAATACCATTTATGTCATTGGCAAGGACAAGATATCGAAATTATTTGACATCGATGAAGATGCGATAGAATCACAGCAGGAAGAGCCGGAAGAAACCGTTTTACCAGATCGGGATTCAAGAATGGAGACAAAGGAAGCGAAGTTCGATAGTGCTGTAGCGCCTGGCAGTTTCTCTGCGACAGAGGAAACAGAAACTATTCGGGTTACAGCTGCGGAGGGTAATGAAGAAAAAGAATCAACAAAAGAAATCGAAGCAGAGGGGGGCAGCGAGGAGAAAGCGACTACACCCGAATCTGAAAAAACTGATCTGCAAATCTATCTTGGAAAGAACAGTGATTCCGGAAAGGCGGTCCATTGGAATCCCTTCTCCCATATGCCAAAAAAATTATCTAACCAGCATATTCTGATTGTGGGAACAACTGGAGCTGGTAAAACGCAAACGGCCAGCGCGTTTATTGACAGTCTCTGTGAAAAGAACGTCCCTGCAATAATCTTTGATTTTCAGGGTGAATACATGGACGCGGAATTGAAGGATTTCGGCGGCAAAACCTTTTTGGAGCGAACCAATGCCCGTGTTGTTGATGCGTCGGACGGGATCCCGATTAATCCCTTTGAAGTGCCGATGGATAGACTGACGAACAAAAAGCAGAACTATCAAAAAGTCGTGTATCAGGTAGCCGCAAGCCTGAAGAGGATCTTTGGGTTGGGTGATATTCAACATGCCGAATTGAGGGATGCCATCAGTCAGGCATACGCTGTAAAAGGTTTTATTTCCGGCAAAAAGGATACCTGGGAGAATGACCCGCCATCCATAGCAGACGTCTGGTCCATTTTGAAAGAAAAAGAAAAGGTAGGCAGCGCAACAGTTCGCAACCTTAATCTGCGTATAGAGCCGCTCTTCGCTACGGGGATTTTCCAAGACGAAGGAGGAGATTTAACATTTAATGATATACTGGGTCACACAACAATTGTTCGTCTTTCCAATCTTGCTACAC
>Ga0116191_1001359_pt1 | contig 19891 bp, 16 predicted proteins | sample AD_UKC111_MetaG_FD_89897 | JGI IMG/M metagenome (GOLD analysis project Ga0116191, IMG submission 89897) | Active sludge microbial communities of municipal wastewater-treating anaerobic digesters from Hong Kong - AD_UKC111_MetaG | ecosystem: Engineered > Bioreactor > Anaerobic > Digestate... | reverse complement strand
TGAAGTTTTGATTCGATAAAGATTGTTATGCTATCTCGTACTCGTTCAGCAGCCCGCTTGCTTCTGCATAGTATCATACAATCATCAGCATAACGGATAAACTTGTGGCCTCTTCGAATGAGTTCCTTGTCGAGCTCGTTGAGCATGATGTTCGCCAACAACGGACTTAAAGGACCTCCTTGTGGGACACCTTCGGTACTTTCCTCATAGTTCTGTCTTACCATAACTCCTGCCGTGAGGTATTTGTGGATAAGTGCTATCACTCGTCTATCACGTATTGTGCGAGATAACACCTCTATCAGTTTGCTATGGTTGACCGTATCAAAGAAACGTTCAAGGTCTAAGGATGCACAGTACTTATAACCATCGGTTATGTAATCTTGCGCTCTCCTTAGTGCCTTATGACAGCTCCGGTGAGGGCGGAAGCCAAAACTATTGTCACTGAACTGACGTTCATATATAGGACTCAGTATCTGGCTGATTGATTGTTGGATTACTCTGTCTACCACCGTGGGGATACCCAGTAGACGTTTCTTACCATTGTCCTTCGGTATTTCTACGCGACGGACGGGATTCGGACGGTATCTGCCCGATTTTTAAGGAGTGTATGAGTTCTTCTTTGTACTCTTTTAGATAGTCTAACAGTTGGGCCGTTGACAATCCATCTACTCCACCACTGCCATGATTACGCTTGACTTGCAGATATGCTTTGTTAAGGTTGGCTGGCGAGAGGATGAACTCAAGTAAATCTCCTCGTTCAAATTGCACTTCCTTGAGGTTGTTTTCAATTATCTTCATGAAGGTCTGCACCCCCTCATAGCCTTCGCAGTCTGTGCTATTCTTTTGAGGCCGGCTATCTCTAAAATTCGATATTTTCTGCATTCATTCCTTCATAAAGTAACATTCATTTACTGCTCAATTGACTTTGGTTCAGTCCTTCCCCAAGACGAGTAGATTTAATCTCGGGTACTATGACCTCAGCTGACTTCTTATGGCAAGCTTTACTCCGTGCTTCTAAAAATAATATATCCACACGTCCATAAGACCTCCCCAGTTATGGACATCCTCTTTCCATATTATACCTGCTTGATTTACTTAGGGTATTTCTTTTACCTTTGTCAGCGGAATACAGAGTTAAGGTTTGCTTAAAGGTTGTTAAGTTTGAACTATATTAGTGTCAAGTTATTCTCTACAACGGGATTTAGATTCTTGCATCCTATACTTTACTCTGTTTCCATTTTGTCAAACAAATAGATAAAGGTAAATGGAAGAGAAGTTGTACATTGGAGTTGATGTTTCGAAGAGAACACTGGACTTGGCTTACTATGATGGTGATACTGTTGATTGGAAGAATGGTCATATCAGAGTAAGCAATGATAGCAAAGGATTCAAGGAGATTGACAAGTGGCTGAAGAAACTCAAGCTGAAGCATGATGAGATCTTGCTTACCATGGAATACACAGGTCTTTACAGTCAGAACTTCCGTTTGTGGCTTGAGCAATCAGGCATCCATTACTATATGGTAAATCCTCGCAAGATGCATCGTTTCGAGCCTGATTTAGATGATGGAGCAAGAGCATTAGACAGAGTGAAGACAGATGAAATGGACTCGTTTCGTATTGCCATATACTGTGAACAAAATCGCAAGATGATCAAGCGCAATCCTTCCCATCTACCTGCAGAATCATACTTCAAACTTAAACGACTAATTGCTGAGCGTAAACAATATGTGAAACAAAGCGTCTTGTACAAACAGCAGCTACATGACATATCAATATATGATACTGAGCCATCGCAAGAGCGGAAGCGAGAGCAGCTTGGGCATATACAGACTGCAATAGATAATCTCGACCATGAAATTGATTTGATTGTTGCAGATGATCCAGCTATTAAGAAGAACTATGATCTGCTTCGTTCTGTAACAGCTATAGGCAGGGTTATTGCCTTAGAAACTATTATTTTAACAGAGAACTTCACGGCAATAGATAATCCAAGGAAATATGCCTGCTTTATCGGTATAGCACCGTTTAAGAAGGAGTCTGGTGATACTGTCAGAGGTGCAACCAGGGTATCAGCAAAAGGCTTTTCACAAGCCAAGGCTGATTTATCTATAGCTGTATTAAGTGCTATAAGAAACGACCCTAATATCAAAGCCTATTGGCAGCGAAAACGTGCAGAGAAAAAAGGAGGTATAGTCCTCAATGCGATCAAGTTCAAGCTTGTATTGAGGATGTTTGCTGTTATCAAGCGTCAAACGCCATTTGTTAATATGGATACATATAAGAATTAGGGAAGAGAACTAAAGGGTATCTTGGCTTGTAGAGCATAATACGGTTTCAGTCTTCCTCAAGGAAAAGAGAACTATTACCTCCTAAAAGCTTATTTGCTTCTGTCCCGATTCAGTCTTTTCCTTTTATCCAGATAGAAATCACTATCTTTGCACGAGCACTAACAGAAAGAGAGGAGCCCGGGCAGAGGTAGTGAACTATCGTCCAATTAGACATCGACCTTTACGTTGATTTAGTCTCCTCATGCCTTAAGTACAGCCCAAGTACTATTTAGGGAATCAGCGTGTAGGAGCACGCTTTTAAAAGATCCAGCCTATGGCTATACAGAGAGCCCCTCTCTATGCAAAGTGTAATGCAAAGTTATGGAAAATAAATTTTATCTCGGCATAGATGTGTCGAAAAAGAAGCTAGATTGCTCAATTTTTGTTGATAACATCAATATCAACCAGTTCCCACACTTCACTGTAACCAACGATAAAGAAGGTTACAAGAACATGCTTGACACGCTCAAAGCCATGGGCTACAACCCAAAGGAAACGCTCTTCGGACTTGAGTTCTGTGGCTGTTACTCTGATGATCTGGAACAGTTCTTCACCAAGAAGAAACTGAGCTACACTATGCTTCCAACAAACGTTCTGAAGAACTATCCAAGAGGCACACGAGATAAGAATGACAAGCTCGACTCGGCTAAACTTGCTGACTACATCTGTCGCTATGATGGAACAGAAGCCTACAAGTTGCGCAAACTTCCACCAGAGAACCTGCAAAAACTCAAGAAGCTGAAGAGCTGGCGAAAGTATCTTGTACTTCAGCGTACCGACTGGTTGAACCGTCTGCAGGAATGCAACAGCAAAGAGGAAGAACACATTTGTGAGCGTTACATCAAAAGCCTTACGAAGGATATCGAGAAGGTAGAACAGGAACAGTTGGATATCATCAGTGAAGATGAAGCCATCTATACCACCTACTGCCACTTGCGTACAATCCCAGGTATAGGTCATGTAAATGCTGTAAACGTCATCGTTATTACCCAGAACTTCATAGCCTTTGGAACTGCAAGACAACTGGCCAGATACATCGGAGTAGCTCCAAGTAGCCATACTTCAGGCACAAGCGTGCACTGGCGTTCCCGACCATCCTGGCACTGCGATCTTCAGGCGAAAGCCGATCTTACGCGGGCTGCCCGCAATGCTGTGGTGAACGATCCTGAAATGAGGATCTTCTATGAACGTAAAATGGGAGGAAAAGTAAACAAGCAGAACAAGGACAGAGACAAGGAAAGAAAAGCACTTAATGCAGTAATGTTCAAGCAGGTTCAACGAATGTTCGCTATAGGCAAGCAAGCTCGTGATTGGAAACCACTGAACACATTAGCACCTGCAATGCCAGTGCAACTATCATAACATCACAGACCGGTGAACTAAGGCGGAGTGCCTTCCGTCACATAGAGTCTTGTCAGGGGTGAATACGGTTAACTAATTAGGAATCAAGCTCGAATTATTAAAAGAACAAGTACCGTATTAATTTGTAACAAAATAGTCAAAATAGCCTATTTTGCTACCAGATAACTAGTGTCTAAACTTAGCAAAATAGGCCATTAATATCCTTTAACTAAAGATTTTATCGATTTTATTTGGTTATGTCTTAGGAATCCGTATAGCTATTGGACTTTGATTTGTTTTGTAATCTTATCCGTACCCACCAGCCTTATATCAAGTTTCTATTCGTCAGGCCATATGTTTGCCTCAAGCTTCCTTCAGATTCCGTCTCACGGCGGACACCCTTGCTATTGGCTATACACTTCCCGCTATCGGGTATGTTACGGACTTGCACCGAGTAGAGAATGTTCGTGCTGGGCGAACAAAAGAGAGAACCCACTCATATCAAGTAGGTTCCCTCAATTCATGATACCAACCGAAAGTCGTTATCGACCTCGATGGAAATGCACTTCTTCCTGCTGTTCGTCCTGCTTAGGTGACATCTTGGCTGCAGTCTGCTCCTTGGTGTTATCAACCACGGTCTCATAGTTGTAGCCATCATCCTTGCCTTCAGGAAGACTCTCCATGTAGCCAGCCTGACTGAACTTGACAGAAACAGTTTCAACAGCAAGATATGGAGATTCGCCTCTGTTAGTCAGAGCATTCTCGTTTCTCTCGCCAAAGGCTGGATAGAGATTGAACTCCTTATCCTGACCTTCCTCTACCTCTGGGATGAATCCATCAGGGAACTTCTCCTTCAGGAAGTTGTCAACCAGCTCCTGCTCCTTGTCGCTCAGACCGCTTGGATCACCATTGATGATGTAAGGCAATGACCACTTTGGAATGTCATAGCTGCCATAGCTATTGGACTCCTGCTGTGTGGTTTCCTGCTTCTCATCCTTGGCTTTGTCCAACTCTAGCTGGACTTGGTCAATGTGCTGGTTAATCATGCCTGCAGCCTTCTTGACATCCTGGAGTACAGTCTTGATGAAGGCTGGCTCTTCCTTGAGAGAGTCAAGCCAATTCTTAAGGTATGGCAGGCTGTCTTCCTTGACAACCTTACTCATGCCATAACGCTGAGAGACAAGTGCTGCAGACATTTCTGCAACAAGTTCCTCACGAGCGTATTCCTTTGAACCAAAGGAGCTTGGCTTTAATCGGTTCAACTGATTTTCAGCGCCAGTCGAATGGGCCATCTCATGACTCAGATTGCTATAGAAAGACTCGTCACTCTTGAACTGCTTCTTCTCTGGGATGACAATCTCATTCTTGCTGATGGAGAAATAAGCATCATCACCGTAGGTAGGCTTGATCGGACAAATCCACTTGTTTTCTGAAATCATGTGGTCGATGGCAGGGAAACTGAACATCTCACCTTCCTGCTGGACACGAGTCGGACCTTGGTTCTGATCCACAAGCTTCTGGAAGAGTTCAGGACGAGCCTCCTTGAGGTTCGTCTGTCCTTCAACATTGAAGACGTTATAGGTCTGAAGTTTTGGATAGACGTTATACTTGGCTCTCTCCTCCTCCGTGAGACGTTTGTAGTCATCATACTTGATGCGTTCCTTGGTCTCGGGATTCACACAGGTAAAGGTGGTGATGAACACAGGAAAGCTCTTGGCTCCCTTGTTGACAGAGACGAGAGGCAGCTTCTTGTCCTCACCATCCTTGGCTTCCTGCTTACCACCCTGCTTGTCCTTCACAAAGTTCAAACTGGCAATACGGTCAAAGGTTGCCCAGACAGGCAACTTATAACCTTCCTTCTCGGCATGGAGCATCAACATCAATGAGTTCATTCCGTTGTACTCTCTGCCACTGAGGTTCTTAGGAAGGGATGTAGAAACCCCTTCCGTGAACCACGGCTTCTTCCAGTCAGCCTGAATGGTCTCAAGCTTTTCGATGAGCAACTCAGCGAACTTGTCAAGAGCCCTGTCTTCAGACGACCTGCCGTCACTGTTGTGATACTTCTTGTCTGCCATAAGCCATTAAGCATTAGTTCCACTTCCCTGATAAGGCTGCTTCACCCACTGGGCGAGCTCAGCCACACGACAGGTGATGTCCAGACGGTCATTGAAGATAGACAGCTGGAGTTCACCCTTGGCATCGATACCGGTCTTGCCCTGCATCCATTCAGGCTTACCCTGTCCGAAATGCATGAAGCGTACCCAGGTGAAGGAATAGTTCTCACCGTTCTTCTCGCTGCTGAATGCAGAGAAGACAAGATAAGGCTTACCCTTCTTGTCAGTCTTCTCCTCAATCTTGTTGCCAACGGTTCCACGGAACTCGATCTCGCCCTTCACAGAGTCCTCTGCAGGGACATTGAAGGTATTGACACCTGTGGCAGACATATTAAGGAACAGAGCATCATCCTTCTTGTGGAAGGTGAGCACACCTACAAGCTCCACACGGTTGCCTGTAGTAAGACCACTGAGCTCGTCCATGCCGCCATCCTTGGCTACGCTGATCTCGAAGGTCTTATTGATTCCATTCTTAGCTGGAATGACTACACTGACACCAAAGGCAAGAAATGCCTTGCCGTCCTTATTGGTACGCATCTGCGCTGAGCGTGTGATGGTACCTGCTACTGTTACATTACACTTGATCATAATTTCACGAATTGATTGTTTTACAAAAAGGTTTTGAGCAAGAATTATTTACGCTGCACAGCCTCTTGCTGACTCTGCTGTGCATCGACTCCCTGTTGGTAGTTCTGCGACATCTGCTGCGATACGACAATGCCATTGATGACAGAAGCTATCGTGCGTTGCTTCTCGGAGTCATTCATATTGGCATTACCTAAAGCCTGCTGGATACGGGTGAGCTCGGCATTGGTCAGCTCGTGTGTAAAACTGACTGTACCATTATCTACCTGAAGGAGCGGCTTACCGTTATTGAGCATGATGTTGCATGTCTTGAGGTTAGGGAGAAGAGTTCTGAGGTCTATGGACTTACCGACGGCTGCATCGGTAGCAGCCTGCATCTTTTCGTCCTGAGACTTGTTGTCTATCTGTACTGCAAGAGCCATGAGACTGGTGAACATCGTCATTGCCATCTCAATGACAGGATCAGTGGCATTGCCTATACCAACACCACTGTCCTCACTGGAGAGGAGCTTCTTCATCCAGGCATCAGGTGACATGTTCGTATCTACAACATTCTGATTCGCACCTGCAACACCTTGACCTCCTTCGACCTTATACTGGGCGACGAGGTCTTTTCCATTGCTGAGAGCCTGAATCTTGATGTTGCCCTTTTGCGCTATCTCTGCAAGATAAGCAGCAGGATCAATGTCTCTTGAAGTGCCGTCTGCAGCAACACTCTTGACCTGAAAGTGCAGGTGCTCACCAGTTGTTCTCGTACCTGTATTCCCAGAGACACCGAGCTTCTGACCTGCATTGACCATATCACCTTCCTTGACATCGATGCTGCTAAGGTGCATATAGGAAGCCTGGTACTTACTGCCGTTCTGACGGTTATACTCTACGGTGACGGACTTGCCGCCACCTGTATTCGTATTCTGATTGACCTTGACAACCTTTCCGTTATCCTCAGTAGCGAGCACCGACTCATGTTTGGTCTGGAGATCAATACCCTTATGGAACTGCTTCTGACCTTTGTTGATAGGATCGTCACGCATACCGAATGGAGAGTTGACAAGCACGAACTCGTCACGTTTCAGAGGGAAGCTGTAGGCTGTGCCTGCAGCAGAGGCAGCCGCCTTGACGGTCTTGCCATTGCCTCCAGACTCTTCTTTGGTATCAGCCACCTTCAACGGATTCTGTGCTGTACCGAATGACTTGCCCTGAGCCTTCATCTCCTGCATGACCATCTGGTCATACTTCTGGAGATTGGTACCCTCGATGACACCAACAACGGTACTGACATAGTTCTTGGCTGACGCATAACCGCCAGCCTTGATACCTTGTGCCCAGCCCTTGTAGTCATCGGGAGAGAGGTTCTTGGTGTACTTCTGATAGCGATCACCCATGAGGACTTTGCTGTGGTCCTCATAGCTCTGACCGACATTATCGTACTTCTTGAACTTCTCATTAGGCTTGTCGTCATCAGCACGGACATACTGACCATTGTACTCACCTTTGACTCCGAAATGGTTGTTGGCGGTTCTGGAGAGCATGCTCCGACCGTCAGCAGACTCGATGATACCCTGAGCAAGCGTTACTGAAGCAGGAATGCCATATCTACGCATCTGCTCCATCGCATACTCCGAGTATTGCTCAATATAAGATTGTCTTGATGTTGTCACTGCTTTACGATTTTATGGGTTATCGATGAAAGGCTTGCTGCTGATCAGCCTGCGCCTTTGGTTCCTTCTCCATACCTGCACCTTGAGAAGCCTGTTCTAATGAACTACGGCTTGCACTCTGCTTAGGTGCCTCAATCTGATCACAGATAGCTACACGCTGACCGGCACGGATGAGCTTAGGAAGATAGGAATCAAGGGCATGATATGGGAATCCTGCCAGCGCAAGAGGCTGACCTTCCTTATCCTTGGTCTTGCTGCTCTTCGTCAGGGTGATACCAAGAATCTTTGAAGCTGTCTCCGCATCCTTGCTGTAGGTCTCATAGAAGTCACCAGTACGGAAGAGAAGGAGCGCGTCAGGATGTTTCGCCTTCAGGTCATAGAACTGCTTGAGGATAGGACTGAGAGCTACGGCAGCTACCGCCTTGGTCTCTGCCTTGGTGGTCTGCTCCTTGGCTTTCTCTTCCTGCTTCCGTTTTTCCTTCTGCTCTGGAGAGTTCTTCTTATCCTCCTGTTGATGATAGTCGGCATGTTCCTGTTCCTGCTTCTCCTCGTGCTTCTCGTTCTGTTCATGGAACTCGGCATGCAGAGCTTCCTTGACTTCGGTCTGAGCCTCCTGCTCGGTCTTGGATGTACCGACGGCAACAGAGTTACTCTGATCCTTACGGAGCACATCAGCAAAGAGTGATGCAGCAAGATGCTTCTTGTAGTCCTGCATATCATCAGCAAGCCAGAGACGCTGCCACTGGTCACGGCTGACCTCACGAGGCTTCAGACGTTCGCCATTGACAGTCGGGAGAAGGAGTATCTTGCTTGGATTGTTCTCCTGTTCCTTGGTCTTGAAGATATTCACACAGTCAAACTGGGCAAGGTCTGCCTCGGTTGCCTTACTCTTGAATAGATCAACCTTCAACTCTGGCTTGTCATTCGCCATGACATAGTACTTGGTGGCCATGTCCTGACGCATAGCTTCAGTGGCTTGGTCGTTTCCTTGCTTGACGGTAATAAAGAACTTGTTCACGTCTGCCTTGGTCGGATAGACGCTGAATGACTTCTCATTCTCAGGCTTCATGAACATCGCCCACTTGCCATCGTCATCCTTGAGCATAAGGACTTTATCGAAGTCAACAGCTCCAGAACGCTTCACGGCATCAGTGACATCAAGCTTGGTAATGTCATCGAGCTCCCACTTGTTGAGCTTGGCTACGCTGACTTCCTTGCCATCGAAATAGCTGTCATCAGGATGATAGCCCAACGAGCCGCCAGTATTGAAGAACATGACATGCTCAAAGCCTTCTTTCTGAAGGGCGTGCTCAATACGGTTCTTGTTCATGCTAGGGATCTCATTATCCACGGCACGACTGGCTCCTGCAGGGAGGATGACATCAGCAGTCTTATTCTCGGCATCACGGACGACAACCATCTCCTTGCTGTCTTTGTTTGGCAGTGTTTTGATCTCGTCTGCCACATAGAAATGCTTTGGAATGATGGTCTTGGCACCCGTCTCCTTCTGACTGCCAAACTCACGTTTCTCAACCTTCTCACCACGCTCTGCCTTATGGATCATGTCAAGGGCGTTGTTCACGTCCTTCTCGATGACATCAATGAGACAAGGATTCTCCTTGAGCTCACGTTTCCAGTAATCAAGGTTCTTCATACCTTCCTCTGAGAACTTGCCAGGGAGCCCCATCTCCTGCATCTTTGCTGCAGTAGCCACCTCACGGACAAGCAGTTCTTGTCTCTGGGCATCTTCACCTGGAGCCTTACCTCCACGGTTATTCATGCCTTCACGGTTCAGACGCTGCATGTGTCCTGTAGCGGCAATGACCTGTGAGAAGAGAGCCTGAGCATATTCATTGAAATGCTCATAGTTTTCACGGTTAGGCATGAAGACGACATCCTGCTTGCGGTCATAATGAGCAACACCAGTGGTGTCCAAGCGGATGTCAACGAGGTTGTCCTTGAGCTTCTGGATGAGGTCGTTCATTGGCTGCTGCTTATCAGCTGCCTCTATGTTCTCACGTTCTGCCAAACGACCGTTTGCCTTGACCTCCTTGTCAAAGGCTTCCTTGTCAACCATAGGGAGTGTGGTCTGCTCGATATTGAACAGCACACGGATCTCACGGCTACGGATGCCCTTATAGTCTGCCTGCTCTTCAGGAGAGAGTGCCTTATAGTCGGCACGGCTGATCTTGGTCTCAGGGTCTTTCTTGCTCTGGTACTCATTCCAGTTATACCAGTTGAAAGGAACGCCTTTCTGACCTGATAGCACGCTCTCACCATGTTTTCTTGCTTCTGTAAACAGGGTGTACTCGGCTGTCTTATAGTCGTTCTGATCGCTGTGAAGACCAAGGATGAGGGCATTGAACGGAGAGATGGCAAGACCTTTCTGATAGAACTTTGGTGCAGCCTTGCTGTCCTTGTTCAACCAGACACCGCCATTCTCCTGTGCCTTATCGAAAGCGTTGGTGAGAAGATCTACTTGTCTTTGGGCTGCATTCTTCTCCTGCTGATTCTTTTCTGTCATATTGATTGCGTTTTTAGTTTACTTATACTCCAGTACGCCCAGCACCTTGGTTTCGGCAATGGACTTGATTTCCCAATCCACCTGACTGCTGTCCATGTGATCACGGAGCAGTTCGTCGGCTTCCTTGGTATCAGCGGCATTAACGTACATAACCTGTGGAGAGAATTTCTTCTGCCCAGTCTCTTCATCTTCGGTAACAAGAGCTACAACGGACTTGTACCAATGGTTGTCTTCGTCGTCAGTTCCCTTGATGATTTCGGTGACAGGCTCTCGTGAGATAGCCGTGATGTCAAAGTCTCGTGTGCCGATAAGGTCTGTGGCAGCCTTTATTGCACGCTTTTCGGTCTCTGTGAAGCTCTCGGCATCCACCAGATACTCTTCGCTGACCTTCTTTTTCTTTCCGTCGTCCATTACCTTGGGGTACTTGACGCGGAACTTATACCAGTTTCTTTTCATGCTTTACAACTTTTGATCATTACACAATTATCTTTGAGCAAGTGTGCGTGTCTCTGTTCTCTGCTGCGCCTCATAGTTCTCAGAAGCCATCTGACGCATCTGATCATTCTTGGCAAGGACAGCATTGGCAAGTGTATTCAATGGCAATGCGCCCTGATTATAGGCATCTACAACCTTGTCGGGTAGTGCGATGGTGCATGGCACTCTGTCAATGGTAGCAATCAGGCAGTTTCCCTTGATCTGTGGCTGGATGATTCTCGGATTCAGCATTTCATCCTGATAGACCTTGTAGTTTCCTTGGATGGTTGCTCCTGGTGCCACATCCTGTGATTGTCCCTTATGGAGGTCAATGGCTTCATGACCAGCCTTGTTGATGAGATTGAGTCCACCCATGCCGATGAGAACCATCTTCATGATTGGATTCCGAACAAACATACCAGCTACAATACTGGCAAGGGGCATAAGATTATCTTTCAAGCCCAATGACTTGGTCTTTCCAGTGAAGGTTCCAATGAGAATGTCCGGCAGCATGGCAAGGACATAACCGAGGTTATTGCCTATATCTGAGAGGCCATTGAGTCCGAATGAACTGAGCAATCCAGCCCATCCATTTTGATTGGTAGGCTGTTCTGTATCTGTCTGTGACTGTTCCTGAGATTGTTCCTCCTGTTGAGGTTGGGAAGTATCTTTTGTTTCATCAGCCTTCTGATCCGTTTTCTGCTCAGCAGGAGTTTCCTTCTTCACGTCAGCCTTTTTGTTTTCTGTTGCAGACTGGGTTTTGTTGGCTGACTTGGCTTCATTCTCTTTCTGCTTCTTGTACTCTTCACGATGTTCTGGAGCTATAACGATTGGAACATCGTCATCCTTGGATGATTTGCTGAGTGCATCAACTCCTGCATTCAGGGCAATGTCGACACCAACGAACTTTGCTGCCGTTCCCCAACCACCACCGAAACCACCCGTTGAGAGAAAGTCGGCTGTTGCGCCAAGAGCCCATCCAGCTCCTTTTTCCCAACCTTTCGGATTGTATCGTTTCTCAGCCTGTTCTGATATATGGTTTTCCAGAGCAGACTTGTTGAGTGCCTGAGGCAGATAGAAAAGCGTGTTCGTTGCCGCTTTCTTCATGATGTATTCGATAGATGACTTAGGAATTTCATCCTTAATCATCTTGTCGATCATCTTCTTCTCAATCTCAGGAGTGACCTTGATCTTCTGTTTCTTGAGCTCGTCCTTCACCATCTTGATGTAGTCCTCCGTATGTTTGGAGTTCCATTTTCCATTTGTACGGAGAGAGTCAAGACTTGCTTGCTGTGCTGCCATACCACCGTCAGGACCTGCCGCACCAGCCATTGTGAAAGAAAAGCTGTTTACGTGTTTGCTGACTTCATCAACCTGCTTTTGTCGGAGGTCTTTCATCACTTTATCCATGATTGGCAACACCTTGGTACGGAATAGTTTATCGTTAGCTGATTCTGCCATAACTTTAAGTTTAATAATGTGGAAGAATACCAGTCATTGACCAGAGAGCATCGTATGTTTTCTTATCTATCTCACCATTCTTATAGAGATTCTGGACATACTCCATTGATCGTCTGTAAGAACCATTTGTAGCACCACCGCAATCCTGCCAGATGTCCATAAGAAAGCGTGCTGTCTCCATCTTGGTTCCATTTGGGAAATGTACCCATCGGTTATCTGCAAGGCTTGGAATCTGTGTAATGATTCCGCTCTTTGAGATACCGCCATTGTCGGATGAAAGAAAACCGTTGCTGGATCCTGACGTGCCACTTGTGTTTGAACCTGTACTTCCAGAAGAAGAGCTACCGCTTGCTACGTTTCCATCAATTCCGAAGAACTGTGGCAAAGCAAGGAAAAGACATACGAAAGTGACTGCACTTCCTGCTACCATAGTGATCCGTTTTGCAGTGTTTTGAGGATTGGTCTGCATCGTGAAATAGACACCAACAGCTCCGACAACAGCGATTATGGCAGCAACCACATAGCACAATGCACGGACATAAGGCATGTAGGTTGCAACACCATCTGCTGCATCACCAATACCTGAGGTTCCGCTGTCGGCAACGGCAGCAGAAGCACTCAGTGTACAAAGGGCAAATAAAAATATCTTCTTCATTTTCTTTAGTTTTAGATGTTAAGCTGACTGAGAATCTGTTCCCTGGTCTGCTCGATGGCATTGTGATAGACTTCCATCTGCTTGGGGAAATACTCTTCGAGCCATTCGTCTTTTTCAATATTGTCATTGATGAACTTGATAGCCAGCTGACGGTCAATCTCAATGGCAGCTTCACCTGATTCACTATTGTTGAACCATGCCTTTGTCCACCATCTGATACCGCTCTTGTCTGGATAGACACTGACAAGTCTGGGTATATCGAAACTCTGAATGTCAATCTCCAGTTCTGCAAGCGGATCGATGAGACCGCTGTTTGCTACGGCTTCGTCATAGGCTTTTTTTTTAATGCCTGAGACATGCTGCTCATAAAGATCTGATGCCTGAGTGCCATGTAGTTGAGGAAGTCTGAAATCAGGAGATTCTGAACTTTCTCAGCCAAAGGGATGCTTCGTGTGCCCATTCCAAGAGGATTAGCCATACTTGGAAGAGTCTCAAAGAAGTAATTTTTCATGGCAGACATGGTGAAGATGTTACGAAGGGCAAGTTCCGTATGCTCAGGTAAGGCATAGAGTCCTGCTGACAGATCCTGCATATAGTCAGGAAACCATCGCATCATGAGGTCTTCAATTTCTTTCTGGTCTTTGTCATACATGGTATGCACATCCATGTCTATGGTCACAAACTGAGGCACTGCACCAGGAATGCCGTTCTGTTCCATGGCTTTGAGGTTGCCATAGACCATTGTCAGGAACTCCAACGGATTCAGCTCCTCGCCGTTATACTTGACTTCCATGTGAAGCATGTCTGCAGATACAGCTACTACCTGACCAGCCTTGACTTCTGCAGCATAGTTAGCGAAGATATTGCTGAGATGAGAGTAAGTTACCTCATACCTGCCATATCGGATGACCTGATAGATGCCATGGACAGCATCATTGCCGAGTCCAGACACCTTTCCAGTGGCAAGAGCAGAGAGCAGATAATGCTGAACAGGAAAGTCAACACCATGATGGAAGAATAACTCTCCCGTCTTAGGATGTTTCTGCTTGCCGTAGCCAAGTGACATCTCAACATCTTTTCCTTTTTCCTCGAACGGCATGCAGAAGCCGCTGTCCGACTGAAGCATCATATCTTGAGTAAATTTCATACTTTATCTTTATTTTATGATAGGTTGTTACTTTACGTAGTGTTGCCGAGCTATCGTGAACGGTGTATAGCAGGACGTTCCTCCTGCGGTTCATAGACTATAGCTGACGGCTGTCGTTCTTGTGAAACCATTGGAGTCTGTGCCTGTGCAACAAGTCTGCTTTGGTCAGCTTCTGCTTTCTGTGGAGTCTGAGGCTTCTGCTGAGCTGTACCACCTCCGAGAACTTCATTCAAACTGGCGTTGTTACCGATCATCATCATACCAAGCAATGCTCCTGCAATCTTTCCCATCCATCCGAAACGACCGAAGACGAGAAATGCAGATGCGACAAGTCCGAGCATACTCATACCTGATACATTACCGCTGAACAGATTGCTGAAGAAGTTACTGAACATGTTTCCACCATTGCCTCCTGTCATGTTTCCAAGGAAATTACTGATGCCGTTCCATTTGCTGTCTGCACTGTTGACGGCATTGTTGACGGAGTCAATGGCATTACTTGCTGTATCTTTCAGCTCACTGACGGTATTGGTAACGCCATCGACCTTCTTGCCGACGGAATCAATGGTGTCTGACCCGACTACAGCATCACCGACGATACGTGCCACACTCTTGTCTGTGGTAAGCTTCTCCCATGTGACATAGCCGACTGCGGTTCCTGCGGCTGCAGTCTTAGCTGCAGTACCCAGTCCCTTAATGGTCTGCTGAGGATGGAGGGCTGTCTTTCCAACGGTCTTAGCCGTAGCTGCAGCTCCTCGTCCAAGGAATTTAAGTCCTGTTTTTAATAGCGTTGCCCAACTCATATAACATTAAACCATTTATTCGTTGATTGTTTATACTCTGTTTATATACAATACGTTATCGTTTTCCTGCACGTCTCCATCGAAGCATACTTTCCTGTACGATGCTTTTCTTATCAGCTCCCGTTCTTGCATTATAGTCAATCTCTGCCCAGACATCGCCAAGAGATGTGTATTTCACTGCTTTCGCAAGTCTCTGGAGTTTCCTGTTCATGAGTTTAAGCTTCGGTCGAATGCCGAAGATAATCTCCATGCGTTCCTTCTCAGTCATCTTTGTATCAGAGAGACAAACCTGTCTGACATCATTGACAATGTCCACGCTGTTCATGATGATCTCACGATATATTTTATTGCGATTTGACGAAAGGGCTACAGCAAGTGCATTGCTTGGATGAGCACTGAGCTGGTCACTGAAGGATCCAAGGTTCTTAACAAGATGGTCTATCTCATGATAAAAGCCATAGATCTGCGCTGCATACATGATGATGCCATGAAAGGAATCAAGATAGTTATTGAACTGCTTCTGAAGATCAGTGGTCGCATTGACCTCTTCCGTGATCCAAACGTGCCCCGTACTTTCCAGAAGCATCATCTTTTCCTGCTGCTTGAGTTCACTCTTTGCCTTGTCCGTATAGAGAAGAATCATGGCTGCCAAGGTTGGATCTTCACCCTGAGCATGGAGAATACTCCCACCAACTCCGCAGAGGGGGAGGGCGAGAGTAACTATCACCATCAAAATCAATCTATGAACAAAACATTTCATACCTGATACTTTTCTTTACTGAATTTATTTATGGAGTCACCAAGTTGGAACATCGCTTCCATCTGCCAAGGGCTGCTTGTGCGATCTCTCCGTTCGTCTTGTCGAGCATACCAGCAGTAGCATTATCCCAGACATCCATCATATTGTAATAGCGGATGGAGAGATGGAGCTGGGAAAGCCGTTTGTTAAATGCGTCCAGTCTGTCATTGAGTGCCCACAGTGTCTTGCTGCGTTCTGCACCTGTAAGCATATTCTCCTGACCGCCTTTCGCTATTGCATCCTTCAGGGTTGAATAGACGCTGACAAGTTCTGTGGCTGTCTCGATATAGAGATTGTTCATTGACATGGTAGCGACAATACCTTGCGGATTGTTACTGATGGCTTTTCTCAGGTTGCAAAGGTTGATGAAGACACGTACACCGTCATCATAGAGGCTGGTGCAGGCTTTCAACGTACTGGCATAGCCTTCTGCAGTCTTGAGATACTTATTGTATTTCTTTTCCCAGGAGTGGATCATCGTGAACTCTGCAGCAATGGTATTCTGCATGAGAGCCGTTTTCTGCTGATCATCAATCTGCGATTTGATCTGTGCATTGATAAGCTCGTTACCTTCGGCAAGAGCGGCATACTCCAGAGGATTGCTTGACACAATCTGAGCATTAGCCCTGCCATGAGTGAGACACAGAAGGGTTAATGCCAACAGAAAAGCAGAATCCCATCTGCTTACGGATCTCAGTCCATACATCGGATTATCTGTTTGTGATTTCATAAACACCTCTTCTTCGTTTGTTATATTCAACTCGTTCTCGGATAAGAGCCACTACTTCCACCCTCTCCTGTACACCATAGATGTCGAGCTTTGGGTTTGTGCGGTCTCCACTGTAGATGCTCACGGTCTTCAAGCCAAACAGCTGCTCAAGAATGTCCCTGTTCTCGCTAAAGTCAACGACTCGGTAGAGCTCGATATAGTCACTCGTCCTATGGATGACACCATGCTGGATGATAAGCTGCTCGGCAGTGATGATGAACTGGAGCTTACTGAGGTACAGACAGCCGTAGAGCATCGTCAAGAGCGTCACGCTTCCCAAGATCAGGAACGGAGTCTTGACGGTGATGGCATCATGACCAGCAACGAGGAACAGCACAGCAGTCACAAGGAAGGTGAATCCCTGTGAGATGATGTACTGCCCCCAATGCGGACGTAGCATGATGACCTTGAATCGTCTAACTGTCTGTTCCATACCGTTTATCTGTGCATGCCGTGATGCTTGGTCTCCTCACATTCATCAATCTCGACGTTACCGTCAGAGTCGATGTCAACACCGGCAGGTACCTTCTTCTCGTCGGTCTCTGCCTCTGCCTCCTCCTTCAGTCCCAATGCCTTGGAAAGTTCTTCCGTAAACTGCTTGCCTGCAGCAATGGCCTCCTTCTTGGCTTCTTCCTTGTCCTCAGGTGCTACAAGACAGGAATGCTGCATGGTATAGGCATCTTCATAGAGTGATTCATAATGTGCATAGAGCTCCCACAAAGGCTTGGGAAGGAGATCAATCTGCTCATCATTAGGATGAAGAACAGCCTTAGCTGCAGGAATATCATCAGGGCTCTTGCGGAAGGAGTCTACATACTCTTTCATATCTTCCCTGACATTATCCTTGTTGAGCGGATTCTCCTGTCGTGCAATCCTTGCAAGCAGCTCATCATTGAAGTCCTTATAGCCTTCATTGGGTTCCTCACGGATGATGCGGTCTCTTGATACGTTCTCCCTATCTGCCAATGCCTTGAACTGCTCGTAGAACTTGATACCTGCCTCGTCGGTGTCAAAACCGATATGGAAGGTCGCTTCCTTGGCTGTGCGCATCAGTCCTTCGAGCTGTCGGGCTGATGGGTTACCACCTGTAGAGGCAAAGACACCATGCGAGAGCTCCTTCTTGGCAGCTGCATCCAGAGGACTATCCTTGCCGATAAGCATCTGATAGAACGCCATGGCATCATAGGCACTCTCAAAGAGGAAGACACGCTTGGCGTCCTTCAGCGGTGTTCCCTCTGGACTTGACATCCAGAGCCCATCACTGGCGTTGGAGCCTCTTGCCATGCCTTTGTAGGATGTGCCATCCTGCTTCCTGCGTCCTCGTTCCTCCAAACCGACAATCTTGTCATCCTTCCCTGGAATGGTCATGGGAAACGAAAGGTTCTTATAGACATGACCACCCTGAATGGTACGCTCTGCGAGGAAGAAATCCTTTCTGAAAGCATACTGAGTACTGAGGTTCAGTCCTCTTGGCTTGAAGTAAGGGTAAAAAGGTTTCTGGGAATCTCTGTTGCTGCCTTCAAACTTGTGAAGTGTATATTCGTCCAAGCGGAAGGCTGGCAAAGGCTGACGCTCCGTCACGATCCTTGCCTCCCTGTCCTCAATAGGATTATTGAGAAGACGGTTACAGACCAGATTGACAAGTCTGTCTTTATCCATGCCAGGCGTATAGTCCTGAAACATCTCTGGATGCTCCTTGATGAAGCCTATAATGTTGTAGTTCCTTTGTGTAGGTGGCTGAAAGCAGCACTGACCATTAGCGGTGACAATGAACTTATCACCACGGATGCGTCTGCCGTCGCTGTCCAGACGGACATAGGACGGGTAGCGCAAGCCATCACGCCTGTTGAGCTTATAGCCTGCATCTACCAAAACATCCTGAATATTCAGACGCTGCTTGAAATCGTCATAAGTAAGCTTTGCCATAGTCTTTCCTCCAAGATTAACGTCCAAGTCCTACACCATGCTGTCCTGCATTCAGTCCTGCATCGAAAGCTCGTGAGGCGATGTCCTGTGGGGAATCGACACCCGGCTTGAAATAGATATGAGGTCTTTGTGGCTCGTCATGATGATGCTCCACAAAGATGGAAGGACCACTATGATGATGTGCCAGTTCTCCCATAACGGTGAGACCAGCCATCAAAGCACCACCGATCTGTGCGCCAATATTGGCATGCTGACCAGGGATGTTCTTCATATCCACCTCATTGAAGATATGGCTGAACAGCTTCATGCGATGATAGTCATCGATAGCCATGAACTTGTCATACTGCTTCTGTGTGATGTCATGAGAGATGGCTTCTCCGTTGATGACAGCAGTCATGCGGTAGAGATTATTTCCCTTGGCATCTTTCTGCTGCTCACCCTGTTCGTTGCGGACGGGCTCGACTTTGATGTCATCGACCATGACCTCACGTCCATGACGACCTTCACGATACCACGCCTTATTCTCATTCATCTCATAGAGACTCTGACCATCAACATGACCAACGGCTCTGTCTTCAGGTTCCTGCTGCACAGAGAGCCCATCGTCAACATTGGTCTGCTCAAAGACCTGCTGTCTCTGGTCGAGTTCTGCTGCAACCTCAGGCTTCAAGGCAATGGAGATACGTTCTTTGCTGTTGAGCATATCGAACGTAACCTTGTCCTGAAAATCATTACGGATGACATTGTTGATCACATCAAGACGTGCCTGTACAGGAACTTGCTTGATGCTGTTGCTCATGAGCTTCTTCAGCTCCTCATCCGTCAAGTCATAGATAAAGTCCTGCTTAGCGGCAGTGGACTGGATGGTGAGGGTCTTCTTCTCTGGATCTATGATGATGCCGTGGCTATCAAGACACTCCTTGAACTTCTCATCAGTGAAGTACACCTTACTGGTGATAAGCTCTTTGTAAGGCTTGGCTGGCTCTGCTGGTCTTGGTCTGACTTCAATAGGAGTTACAACAGTCTGCAGATTTGCCAACACATCCTCAGAAGGTTGCTGCACCTGCTGCTGACCTTTGTAGTAGAAGCCATAGCCTCCGTTCTGAAGTTCTCCTGGTTTCATTCGCCCATCAGGACGGTCTGGAACCATCGGAGCACCTTGCATGAACAAGCCGCCACCAACTCTGCGCATGTGAAAACCTTCCTGTTGGCGTGGAGTCCAACCGAGAAAACGACCCTGATATGGATCGATCATTGGATGGATGCCTCGTCTGTCCCAAGGTAAGCGTCCGTACTCGCCAAC
>Ga0116191_1001347_pt1 | contig 20028 bp, 15 predicted proteins | sample AD_UKC111_MetaG_FD_89897 | JGI IMG/M metagenome (GOLD analysis project Ga0116191, IMG submission 89897) | Active sludge microbial communities of municipal wastewater-treating anaerobic digesters from Hong Kong - AD_UKC111_MetaG | ecosystem: Engineered > Bioreactor > Anaerobic > Digestate... | reverse complement strand
GTCGTCGCACCCCGTGCGGGTGCGTGGATTGAAACGTTTTGTGGCGGAAATTGAAAACGCCCTGAAAAGTCGCACCCCGTGCGGGTGCGTGGATTGAAACGTTATTGATTGTCGGATCATTAGTAAAACCCCCGTCGCACCCCGTGCGGGTGCGTGGATTGAAACTTTGTCGGGCTGATTGTTGCAGGAGTTATTTAAGTCGCACCCCGTGCGGGTGCGTGGATTGAAACGATCACAGACGACAAGCACAGAATCGAGATATTGTCGCACCCCGTGCGGGTGCGTGGATTGAAACTATTGTTTTAGGTATCGGGAGAAAGTCGCCTCTTGTCGCACCCCGTGCGGGTGCGTGGATTGAAACAGGTAATTAACCTTCATGCCATTTTCACTCTCCCGTCGCACCCCGTGCGGGTGCGTGGATTGAAACATGTTGCATTAGGTACTGGCGGAGATTTGCAGATGTCGCACCCCGTGCGGGTGCGTGGATTGAAACTCACGTTGATCCGAAACTGGTTAAGTTCCAGCGGTCGCACCCCGTGCGGGTGCGTGGATTGAAACTTTTCACGGAAGAACTTTACGAAAGCGGAGTCAAGTCGCACCCCGTGCGGGTGCGTGGATTGAAACAGTTCCAGTCCTGTTATTTCTTTTATCAGATCGAGGTCGCACCCCGTGCGGGTGCGTGGATTGAAACACAGCAGCTACTTAAAGCATACGTGTCATTACTTGTCGCACCCCGTGCGGGTGCGTGGATTGAAACGGCTTGGGCTGCTCTTACTACAGGGGCAATGTGTGTCGCACCCCGTGCGGGTGCGTGGATTGAAACGGTCAACCCCCAGAAACGACAATTTCTTGTCAAGTCGCACCCCGTGCGGGTGCGTGGATTGAAACAGAACCTTATTATATAATAGCAGGTTGCCTGTTAGTCGCACCCCGTGCGGGTGCGTGGATTGAAACCATTTTTGGCCATTTGCGAGGTTGTAAGATAAATGTCGCACCCCGTGCGGGTGCGTGGATTGAAACTCAATCGGCACATAATACCTATCAAACGGCAGGGGTCGCACCCCGTGCGGGTGCGTGGATTGAAACTTGTAATGGATAATCTTGGTATATCTGCTGCTGGTCGCACCCCGTGCGGGTGCGTGGATTGAAACAAGGTATTTCGGTTCTATGTAGATCCCGAAGGGTGTCGCACCCCGTGCGGGTGCGTGGATTGAAACATCAGTGACGAAGAAACAGTAACTGTCACCGAAACATCAAGTCGCACCCCGTGCGGGTGCGTGGATTGAAACATCAGAGGAAATGTATCACAGGGTCAAAACATAGTCGCACCCCGTGCGGGTGCGTGGATTGAAACCATGGGGGGGAGGGATAACCTTTAATGGTGCTGAGTCGCACCCCGTGCGGGTGCGTGGATTGAAACAGGTTGTCGGCCTGCTTGATTACAAAGGGGATTGTCGCACCCCGTGCGGGTGCGTGGATTGAAACCCTGACGCCTATACTGGTGCGATGTGGGTCAACGGTCGCACCCCGTGCGGGTGCGTGGATTGAAACTGGGAAGAAATAGAAGCCTTTCGGCAATTTATCAGTCGCACCCCGTGCGGGTGCGTGGATTGAAACTTTCATTGCATTGAGGCATATCTTGATCCGGACAGGTCGCACCCCGTGCGGGTGCGTGGATTGAAACTAATAAGTACATATATTTGCAGTTAGCACCAATTTTGTAATAATCACATGATTCTTAGGGGGCTTTCACAATTTATTTTTTTTGTTTATAATTTCATTTTATTATATTGAGAAATTAACCAATACCTTAAAGTCATGAAACAAATAGTTTGTTTTACAATATTGATACTATTTACAAGTACATCCTGTCAAAAGGATTATTCTACTTCAGAAGATGAGCAAGCCATAACAAAACTTATTGAAACTTGGGATAAAAATGGCCTATCTGGCAATCGGGCTGAAAATGCGGAGTTCTTTACGAACGATGGAGTAAGAGTAGAGGGAGGTAAGATATATTCAGGAAAAGAATCTATTCGTAAATTATTTAGCTCACAGCAAGAGCATAGAACTTATTTAAAGCTAGAGAATAAAATTGAAAGAATTTGGTCTTCAGAAGATTTTATCACTGTTACAGGCATAAGGACGGTTTCTTTTATAAACTCTGTAACGGGGGATACGATTACAAATAAAAGTATAACGGTTACTGTTTTTGAGCGCCAAGCTGATGGAAGCTTGAAATCAGCGTATAATCACAAGGACGACATCATTGAGTGAAATATTTTGTCAATAATATAAAAACTGGTGCTAACAGCGTGTATAATCAATTGCTTGGCATCAAGTTGCAATCATTATCACTTTGGGTTGCACTGGTGTATCTAGATACAGAATCACTTTGCCGGCGCAACTGATCATACACGCGAACGTTACCAGCAAGCGTAAAACGACACGACACAGCAGACAAAGACGAACTTAAATAAGAAAAAAGTAAACCATTTTGACAGGTGACCAAAGACATAGAAACCATATTACAAACGGACAGCGAGTAAGCCGACACTCATTGCCTACGCTTCTGTATTTTTTGTTTTCCCCACCGCACATTTTTTTTAATTCAATTTATGGCAGCCGCACAAACGGCACATTTGCAAGCCGCACAAGCCTACCCGCAACCCAAACTTGCAAAAGAGCCGTTTTTTGCAAAAGCAACGATAGAAATTACGATATTCACAACTTAAATTTTGACAATGGATAAATGGCTAATAAAATTTCACTTTCACGATTAGAATCTTTCCTTTTTGATGCGTGTGACATCCTGAGAGGTAACATGGATGCATCTGAGTACAAGGAATACATTATTTCCATGTTGTTTCTGAAACGGGTAAACGACCAGTTTGAAGTGCACCGTGACAGAAGAAAGAAAACATTGACCGATGTTCGTGGCGTAAGTGACCCTGAAATACTTTACGGAGAACTAGAAAGACAAAACGCACCGGAATACGATTTCTTTGTTCCCCTTGCTGCAAGGTGGAAAAAACTTGAAGGCGACCCGGAAACCTATATTGACAGTGAGGGCAACGAACAGCGTTACAATTTCATCAAAGATTTGACAGAAGAAATAGGCGACCATCTCAACAAGGCTTTAGCGGCATTACAGGAAGCCAACCTTGACAAACTGGATGGTGTATTCAATCAGGACAATATCAACTTCAACAAAACTTTTGGCAAAAACAACAAGCAAATCAGTGATGAGGATTTAAGAAGGCTCATCCAGCATTTCAATAAAATGAATTTGCGTGATGACAATCTGGAGTTCCCCGACCTGATGGGTGCTGCTTATGAATACCTAATCAAACATTTTGCCGACAGTGCCGGAAAAAAAGCCGGAGAGTTCTACACGCCAAACGAAATTGTAAAGCTGTTGGTAAACATTCTGGAGCCGGGAGAAAATGCTGAAATCTACGACCCTACTGTGGGAAGTGGCGGTATGCTGATTGAGTGTAAAAACTATGTGGAAAGCAGATACGGTTCGGCAAGAAACATCACACTATACGGACAGGAAAAAAGCGGAACGGTTTGGGGCCTGTGTAAAATGAACATGCTGTTCCACAATATTTACGACAGCAAAATTCTGAATGGAGATACCCTGCTAAACCCTTTACACACCGAAAACGGAGAGCTTAAAACATTCGACATTGTTATTGCCAATCCTCCTTTCTCGCAGGACTACACCACCACAAATATGAAATTTAAGGAACGCTTTAACTTTTGGATGCCAACCAAAGACAAAGCCGATTTCATGTTTGTGCAGCACATGGTAGCTTCGCTGAACAATGCCGGACGCATGGCAGTGGTTATGCCGCACGGTGTGTTGTATCGTGGTGGTGAGGAAAAAAAATTTCGCGAGTGGCTTGTAAGCCGCGGCTATCTGGAAGCGGTGATTGGTTTGCCTCCTGCACTGTTTTACGGAACCGGCATTGGTGCCTGTGTATTGGTGATTAACAAAGCCGGAGCGCACGAAAGAGACCATGTGCTTTTTATTAATGCCGACCGTGAATACAAAGAAGGTAAAAACCAAAACAAACTACGCCCCGAGGACATTGAAAAAATTACCTACACCTTCCGGCATAAAAAGGAAACACCCAAATACAGCAAGCTGGTGGCAAAGAGCAAAGCCATTGATGAGCATAATAATCTGGAAAACGAAGATTTCAATTTCAATATCCGCAGGTTTGTGGACAATGCCCCACCACCCGAACCGCAGGATGTGCATGCCCATTTGCATGGCGGTATTCCGGAAAGTGAAGTAAAGGACTGGGCAGATTATTTTAACTGCTATGCAGGCCTGGAAGCCAAATTATTTGAGCCGGCTCCCTCTCAGAAGGAGAGGGCGGGGGGTGAGGTTTACCTGAAATTTACAGGGGCCCTTGCCAACAAAGAGGACATTAAAAAAATGTTTGACGATAGCCCTGAAATAAAAACCGCTTTTGCCCGATACACCCAGGCCATTAACGAGTGGTGGACAGAACAAACTCCCACCATTGAACAACTGCCGGAAGGCACCATTAATGTTTTTGACCTGTATCACCAGTTTTCCGCCTCACTCACCGAAAAACTCCGTTTCAATGGAAATCAGGGCAATCACAAAAATCATAGTTCAGACATTCTTGACGAGTTTAAAACCCGGGGCTCGTTTGCGACCTACTGGAACAGCATTACCAACGACATTAAAAGTGTGATTGCCAGCGGATGGAATGCCGAACTGATACCCGATGATGAAATATTGCAAAGCCAGTTTCCCGAAGTGCTGAAAGAGCTGAAAGACAACGAAGCAAGACGTGACGAACTGCAAGCCAAATTTGATGAGGTAAATGAACTGGAAGACGATGTTTGGAACGAAGAAGACTATGAAGTATGGCGAAGCAAAGAACTGAAAGAACAGAAAGACAGTATTAAAGAACTGAAAGGCGAACGCAAGGAAGCCGACAAGGAATATAAGTTGCTGTTGAAGCGGATTAAAGCCAATGAGAAGTTAAAAGTTAAAAGTGAAGAGTTAAAAGTTGAAATAGAACAGTTAAAAACAGAAGCAGAAAAGCTGCTTGCCGAATTGCAGCAATTGGATGCCAGGATTGAAGCCGAAGAAAGCCGCATTGCCAGGCACAACGAACTGGAAGAAGAACTGAAACTATGCAAGCGAAAAATTAAGGAGATAAAAGACCGCAAACAGCAATTGGTAGACCAGGCACGCCTGCTCATTACCCCCGATGAAGCCAAAGACCTGATTTTAAAACGATGGCTGCAAACCCTGCAACAAACCGTGAACGACTACTTGCAAGCACACCAACGCCAACTGTTGCAGGCATTGGAAAACCTGTGGGAGAAATACACAACGCCACTTCACAGTATTTTAGTTGAAAGAGAGAAGAAAACCGAATTGCTAAACCAATTTTTAGTAGAGTTGGGGTATGAGTAAATGGACTAAGAGGAAAATAAGGGATTTTGCTTTCACTGCTTCTGGAGGAACACCATCAACAGAGAGAAAGGACTATTGGCTTAATGGAACAATACCTTGGATAAATTCTGGTGAACTCAGCAAACACGATGTAATCAAGAAACCAACTACATATATAACCCAAGAGGCCCTAGAAAATAGTTCTGCAAAATTATTTCCTGTTGGCACAGTGGTTATCGCATTAACAGGTGCAACAACGGGGATGTCTGCAATTCTTGATATTGAAACCAGCACGAACCAATCAATAACGGGAATTTTCCCATCAAAAGAACATGATTCAAAATTCCTACTTTATACTTTACAACATAATATTGACAAGATTCTCTTACACAATGTTGGAAGTGCTCAGCCGCATATAAACAAAGAGATAGTTGACAATTTGGAATTTAATTATCCAATTGTTGCTGAACAAACCAAAATCGCCCGCATCCTCTCCACAGCCGATGCGGTGATAGAAAAAACCCAGGCCGCCATTGCCAAATACAAAGCCATAAAGCAAGGCATGTTGCACGATTTGTTTACCCGTGGCATAGACCTAAACACGGGCAAACTCCGCCCCCGCTACCAGGATGCACCGCACTTGTATAAAGAAAGCAAGTTGGGAATGATACCGCGGGAGTGGGAGGTGAAAAGTATTGAATCAATTGGCGAAATAGTAACAGGTTCAACTCCACCAACCGCAAGGTCAGAATATTATGGTGACGATTTTTTATTTGTTTCTCCTGCCGATATTCAAGACAACTTTTTCATTCAAGAAACAGGAAAAAAACTAACCCAAAGCGGTTTTGATGTAACAAGAAAACTTCCTGAAAATTCAATCTGTGTTGTTTGCATAGGTTCAACTATCGGTAAAATGGCTTTGTTAGCAAAAGAAGGATGCACAAACCAACAGATTAATTCTGTAATCTGCTTTGACCCAGAATTGTCATTTTACTTTTTCTACGCAATGATGTTATACAATGAGCCGCAATTCCGAAGAGAAACAGGTTTACAAGCCGTTCCAATTGTCAACAAAAGTCAATTCTCTGAATTCTTATTGCCAATTGCAGAAAAAACAGAAGCACTAAAAATTTCAGAACGATTAAAAGCAATAGACAACAAACTCCAAACCGAGCAAACCTACTTGCAAAAAATGCAAAGCCTTAAAAAGGGATTGATGGAGGATTTGTTGAGTGGGAAGAAAAGTCTGAACCTTTGATTAACCAGATTAAATGATTGACTATGATGAATGAAAACCAGCCAATAAAATCTGATGAATCACAGAAATCACAAAAACCAGTGGTTCAGACAACTTACAAGTATTCTGAGCTAACCGGCAAAATCATTGGTTGTGCGATGGAAGTGCACAAGCGTTTGGGCAATGGTTTTCAAGAGGTGATATATCAAAGGGCTTTAGAAATTGAAATGCGATTAGTCGGTATAGAATTTAGCCGTGAACATGAAATGCCGATTTTTTACAGAGAGGAGCAAATAGGAACAAGAAGAGTTGATTTTCTTGTAGGTGGTTTAGTTTCTGTTGAACTCAAAGCATTAACCAAACTGGAAGATGTTCACCTGGCTCAGGCAATTAATTATTTGGAGGCATACAATCTTGAAATTGGCTTGCTTGTAAACTTCGGAGCAAAAAGTTTAGAATACAGACGGCTCATCAATCCAAAGTTTGGTCAGCAATACAAAAAGAAGCTTAATCATAAAAATCAACTTTAATCAAAGGTTCAGACAATGGACTATACCGCAGAAGAACTATTTGAAATACTGAATGACACAGACGAGTGTCCATGGATAGAAGCCAAAGGTGTAGGAGATACTACCACTTCCATAATGGAAACAGTATGTTCTTATTCAAATGAACCCGGTTTAGGGGGAGGCTATATTTTAATGAGCATTAGTGCAGATGATTCAGCCTCGGCAGCAACACAATATAAAGTGGACCCAATGCCGGATCCGGACAAGCTTCAAAGCGATATAGCTACGCAATGTGCCAGTATGTTTAATATACCTGTCCGGCCGACAATGACCATTGAAAAAATTAACGGGCAACCTGTTCTGAAAATTTGGGTAGATGAATTACCTGCCAAGCAAAAGCCACTATATTTTAAAAGTAAAGGATTACCATCCGGTGCATTACGGAGAATAGGCAGCACCGACCAGCACTGCACCGATGATGATATGCATGTGTTTTATCAGGACACCGGAAGCTACGACCAAACACCGGTAAAGGGTACAACGCTTGCCGATATAGATGAAAATGCTTTAAAGCGTTATCGTTTGCTTCGTGAAAAAGTAAATCCGGCTGCCGAAGAACTTGCTTACTCCGACAACGAACTGTTAGAAGCTTTGGGTTGTGTGAATAAAGAAAATCCAACCGAATTAAATATTGCCGGGCTTTTACTTTTTGGCAATTCAAAAATACAACGTAGCACTTTCCCCATGCTGCGTGCCGATTACATTCGTGTTCCGGGCAATGTTTGGGTTGAAAATCCTGACGAACGTTTTACCACCATTGACATGAGAGGACCGCTCATATTAGTGTTGTATCGTTTGATAGATGCCATTAATGCCGATTTACCAAAAGGATTTTTGTTGCCCGAAGATGACGTTCAAGCTGCTTCAACCGGGCTGCCCATGAAGGCACTTCGGGAAGCCATTGTGAATGCGTTGATGCACCGTTCGTATCGTGAACACCGCCCCACGCAAATCATTCGTTACGATAATCGTATTGAAATCATCAACCCCGGATTTTCATTAAAATCAGAGGAAAAATTAGGACTTCCCGGAAGCGAAACCCGTAACCCATTCATTGCTGCTGTATTTCACGATACCAATCTGGCCGAAACAAAAGGTTCGGGTATCAGAGCCATGCGTAGATTAATGCAAGCTGCTCACCTGGTGCCCCCTACTTTTGAATCGAGCCGTGAAAACAATGAATTCACCTCCCGTTTACTTTTACATCATTTTCTTGATGCCAATGATTTAGAATGGCTGAAACGGTTTGAAAGATTTGACCTTGCAGACAGCCAAAAACAGGCACTCATTTTTGTGAGAGAGGTTGGAGCTATTGACAATACCACCTACCGCCAAATGGCTGATTGCGATACACTTAAAGCAAGCAATGACTTAAGGCTACTAAAAACATATAACCTGTTGAAATCCAAGGGAAAAGGAAAGGCAACTTATTATGTGGCCGGTGATGGATTAATAAGTACATCACCTCCAGATTTAAGCACACCAGCTCCGGATTTAAGCACACCAGCTCCGGATTTAAGCACACCAGCTCCGGATTTAAGCACACCACCCCTTGAAATTTTAGAACGGATAAGCGCATTGAAAAAAAGGGAGCATGATAAAGCTAAAGTTGAGGCAATCATAATGGATTTATGCAAATGGAAGCCCATAAAAGCATCAGAGATTGCCGGATATTTTAAGAAAGAAGAATCTTATTTTAAACGGAAATACCTTAGCAAAATGATTGCAGAAAAAAAATTAAAATATCTGCATCCCGAAATGATTAATCATCCGGAGCAAGCATACCTAACTAATAATCGGAAATAATTATGGCCGAATACATCAACGTTGAAAAACCATTTCTCGATAAACTCCGCAAGTTGGGTTGGCAGGTTATCGACCAGGGAATTGGCGTTCCGCAGGAACCTTCGAAAAGTTTAAGAGAAAATTTTAAACAGGTATTGCTGCCTCAGGTTTTTAAAGATAGTATTAAGGCGATTAATAAAACACCCGATGGAAGAGAATGGCTCACTGACAGACAGCTTGATGAATTACTTACAGAGATTCAAAGTTTTTCGGGTAAAACCCTACACGAAGCCAATAAAGAAATTCACCGTTTATTGATTAAAGGCACAACGGTAAATAAAAATGAACTGACAGGAGAAGTAAACCCTACGGTTCGTTTGGTGGATTTCAGGAATTACGAAAAGAACAGCTTTATTGCCATCAATCAGTTTCGCTTGTTAACCCCCGGTGCAAGCCGCCAGGGCATTATCCCTGATATTGTTTTATTCCTTAACGGTTTGCCTTTGGTAGTTGTGGAAGCAAAAGATTTTGATGTGGCTGAACCTTTAAGTGAAGCATTTTTGCAGGTTACCCGCTATGCCAATACCAGAGAAGATGATTACGGTGTAAAAGAAGGCGAAGAAAGGTTGTTCCATTATAACCTGTTCAGCATTATTACTTATGGCAGGGAAGCCCGTGTAGGTACAATAAGTGCCGACTTCGATTTTTACAATAACTGGGTTGATATTTTCCCCGAGGAATATAAAGTAGTTCAATACCCACCCAACGAAGAACGACAAGAAGTACTGATTCACGGCATGCTGAACAAAGAAATATTGGTGGACATTCTGAAACACTTCACACTCTTTATAGAAATCAAAAAAGGTGTTGAAGTGAAAATTGTTGCTCGTTACAATCAATACCGAGCCGTTGGAAAAATTATAAGAAACTTGCGGGAAGGCACAACACCACGCGAAAGGGGCGGTGTGGTTTGGCACACACAGGGCAGCGGAAAAAGTTTGACCATGGTATTTCTTATCCGAAAACTCCGCAGCACTGATGATTTGAAAGACCTGAAAATTGTTTCAATTGTTGACCGTATCGATTTGGAAGAACAATTGTCCGACACGTTGAAATACGCCAACGAATCGCTGTCAATTATCGACTGCAAAGCCGATTTGAACGAATTAAGCGATGATACAGCAGATTTAAATATTGTAATGATTCACAAATTCTTGGCCAACAACAATGTTTCTGCCCAATCGTTAATTGATGCCGGAATTGTACCAAAATTCGAGAAATTTGAAACCATTAATAACAGCGACCGTGTTTTATTATTGGTTGACGAAGCCCATCGTACACAAGGCGGAGATATGGGCGACAATTTATTCAATGCTTTTCCTAATGCTACAAGAATTGGTTTTACAGGTACACCTTTGATAACAGAACGACACGAAATAAAAACGCATGAACGCTTTGGTGGCAAAACGGATGAAAATGGTGAGCCGTGGATTGACAGCTACAAATTTGATAAAGCTGTTGCCGATAGAGCAACCGTTGAAATCAAGTATATAGGGAAAGTTACCAACGATAAAATTGACGATAAAGAACTTTTTGATGCTGAATTTGAAGACCTGTTTCAAAAAAGAACACAGGAGGAAAGAGAAGAAATTCAAAGACGTTACGGTTCGTTCATTGCCTATCTCGAAAGTAAAGACCGCATTGCCGAAATAGCCAAAGACATAGTAGAACACTATTACACCGATATTTTGGTGAATGGTTTTAAAGCACAAGTGGTTGCATCCAGCATTGTAGCAGCCGTTCGATACAAGTATGAACTGGAAACCGCCATCAAGAACAAAATTGCTGAATTGAAAGCCTTGCCCGATGGCGAAAGAGATGATGAACGAATTAAGCAACTGGAATTTTTGAAAGTCGCTGCGGTAGTTTCAAGTATGGGTAATAATGAACCCGGTTATATCAGTAAGGCAAGAAGTGAAGCCAAAGATTGGGATGCAGTAAACAACTTCAAAAAAGACTTTGATTATTCGCAGGAAGAGGGCGGACAATACAAAAAGCCCGAAACGGGAATTGGGATTTTATGCGTTTGCGACCGCTTATTAACTGGTTTTGATGCACCTGTTGAGCAAGTAATGTATCTGGACAAAATCATGAAAGAACATGATTTGTTCCAGGCTATAACAAGGGTAAATAGAACCAAAAAGGGCAAAACTTTTGGGCTTATTGTTGACTACATAGGCATTACCAAACATTTGCAACAAGCATTGGGAATTTATACAGACAGGGACAAAGAAAAAGCACAGCACTTCCTGAATGTGTTCCGTGATATAAATAAAGAAATACCTGTATTAGAAGCCCGTTATAAAAGGGTTGTAAATCTGTTCACAGAAAACAACCTGAATGAAATTGAAAACTTTCTAAATCAGAAATTTACAGATTCGGCAGCTGAGTTTGAATTTGCTGAAAGTTGTATTGAGCAAGCCAGGAATATAAAATTCAGAGCCGAACTATTAACCTACTCAAAAAGCTTTTTTGATAGTTTGGATTTGCTTTTCAACACGCAGGCCGGTGGCGAATATTGGGTAATCGCAAAACGATTGGGCTATTTGCTTTGGAGAATTAAAGACCGCTACAAAGACGAAACCATGGACTTGAAGTGGGCTTCACAGAAAGTCCGCCAGCTAATTGACAAGCATTTATTTTCGTTAGGCATAGATACTAAGGTACAGCAGGTTTCTATCCTCTCAGATGAGTTCAAGTCAAAAGTTGATAATCTGAACAAAACGCCAAAATCAAAAGCGTCCGAAATGGAACATGCCATCCGATGGCACATCAAAGTAAATCTTGAAAAGGACCCTAAATTGTACAGTCGGTTCAAAGACCGCCTTGAAACAATATTAAATTCTTATCGGGAAAATTGGGAAGAAATAGTAAAGCAGCTTGAAGGTTTGCGTGAAGAAATGGCAGAAGGAAGAAAAGTGGAAACAGAAGGCATTTCAGTTGTTGAAGCTCCATTTTATGAAATTCTGAAATCTGCTTTGCCTATCGAAGATGAAAAGGAGATTGAGAAAACAAAGGAATTGTCACATGCTTTGATACTCATTCTGAAAGAAACAGCTCAGATAAATAACTTCTGGAATAAACCGGCAGAACAGCGTTTGATTTCGGGTCGAATAGAAGACGAAATTTATTATTCAAGAATCAACGGATTGTCAGGTAAAGCAGCAGAACTGACAACAGAGCTATTGAAGTTGGCTAAAAACCGTGAAACAGAATTAAGATGAAGTTAATCGGCATTAATATTGACATTGAAAAAACCGAAAGAAGAAAAACTGTGAGTATTTTCATTGAACGAAACGGTTCAGTAAAAGTGCTTGCACCCATTACAGCCAGTAACGAAAAAATTGAAGCCGCTGTAAAAGCAAAGGAGTATCAAATATTTCAAAAACTGGCAAAATGGAAAGAATTGAATCAGGGTAAAGTTAAACGTGAATATGTTAATGGGCAATCCTTTCTTTATTTGGGTAGAAACTACCGTTTGCAGATAACCGAAAATCAAGATGTGCCCTTGAAAATTTCAGGCGGTTTTTTTCAACTTGACAAAAAGTATTTACCAAAAGCGGAAAAGGTTTTTAAGGACTTTTACCGTGCAAAGGGCCTTCAAAAAATTAAGGAACGCATTAAATTGATAGAAGAAAAATTTCAAACCAAGCCAACAAGTATAAAGGTTTTGGAACTACAAAACCGATGGGCATCATGGACACCTAAAAACGGACTGAATTTTCACTGGAAATGTATCATGGCTCCTGTTTCAGTTTTGGATTATATCATTACCCACGAAATGGTTCATTTAAAACATCCAAATCACTCACCTGAATTTTGGAATGAAATGGATAAGAAAATGCCTAATTACCGTGAACATGAAGATTGGTTAAAAAGAAACGGAGTAAAAATGTCATTATGACAACAAGCCAACGCACAGGTGTAAGCACATTTGCAAGCGGCACAAGCCCAAGCACAGACCAAAGCTTGCAAAAGAGCTTCCACCTTTCCCACACAGACAAAATTGAATTAAAAAAAATCTCCTCCCCTTCTGAAAATAAAAAATACGCAACCGCACAGACCAACACGACAAAGACACTGAAACTCAACAAAGACAATGGTTTACAGACACGGTGGACAAGAACGCCAGCTGGTAACAGCGTGTTGCCTCAATTGGCGGTGACGTGCAAAATTGAAGCTGAGTGCTCCTATCAAACTTTTGTGCAGGTTGACAGTGAAGTGCTCCGAAATCGCCAACTGCGGCAACACGCAAAACGTTATCGGCAACCATGAAACTAGAAAGTTACAATATAAAACTAAGCTACATGGCCCCGGATTGATTAATGACAATTTAGAATTTGTCAAATTAATTTCATAAAACATTATTTACCAAAAAAACTGATAAAAACTTGTGCTAAATTAAAAAGACTTGATTAACTTAGTTTAAACTTGAATGTGAAAGTCAAGTTTCATTTTATATGCAAAAACAGCAAGTTCTAGTATTAGTAAAATATAACCTTTGTTAGTTTTTAAATAATAGATAATCAAGGCATAAATTTCAAAACTTTACACATTAAATATGAATGCTATGAAAACTTACAAATCAGTTCTAAAGCACGCATTATTGATAACAATCATGCTTCAAGTTTATGGATTAACTTATTCTCAGCCCTCATCATTTAGTTGGAACCAAAGACATCAAATTATTGATTATGTTTCTAATGCAAAGGATCAAGGAGAACAGGGACCATGCGGAATATTTGCCACTGTTGCCGCAGTGGAAGCGATGATTGAGATCTATTTTAACCATACAGGTTCAACTGAGAATTTGTCAGAAAGTAATCTTTACTCCGCATGTGGATTGCATGATTATGGACCAGACATTGCATTACCTTTTTTTAGAGATAATGGCTCAGTGGATGAGAATACTTGGCAATGGCCTGGTCCAGACTATGATGATCCTTACTTCCATTATATGACAAATCCCCCTTGCAACACATTCTTTGCTGCAGTTTATGATCATAAAGCTAAAATTCCAGGATGGGGAGCATCTCTCTGGGGTACTCCAAATTGTATAGATGAAGATGTTGATCTTAAGAAAGCAATTATGGATCATGGTCCTATTATTTTAGCAGGTAATGGAGCTGATCAATCCGGCTATAAACTAGGAGCAGCTTTGCATCCTGGTGACACTAATGTACACCACTCCATCCTTGTAACAGGATGGACAGCAAACGGCGAATGGGAAATTAAGGACAGTTGGCCAGGTGCTATTGCAAATGATCGCGAAGTTGCAATTAATTTCTTTCTTTATGCTCCAAATTGTTACTGGATCGAGCCAGTAGTTAATGATAATGGGACTCTAAGATACATTACCGTAAAGGATTATTATGGAATTGATAAATACAGTAGAGCATCTGCAATAGATTATGACAAAGATGGATTTTACAGATGGGGATTAGAGACCTATCCTACACCTGGATTCACAGGATATTATCCTAAAATGGATTTTGATGATAGAGATAAATATGTAATTTTTTGTGATGGATATACACCTGTGAATGGTCCTCGTATCTCAGACACAACAAGCAAGTGGGTATGTGCCAGTGGAAAAACCTTCACTTTCGCTTACTTTGATCCTGAATTAACAAACAGGGGCTTCTCAACCGAATGGAACGTAACACCAACAACTTATTTTAGTTCTAATTGTTCTGGATCTGGAGCAACAACCAACCTTATTGTTCCTATCGCAGGATACGTTGGGAAAAAAGGCAAAATTGAATACAAGTTAAAATATAATGGTAATGTTTTAGCGACCCATAAATTTGAGTTTTATCTAATTGGACCACGTGAAAATTATGTTAACATTTCTATCCTTGATTCTTATGGTGGATCACCTCAAGGTTCAGGTGATTTTTATTACTTATGTCCCAACACGAACTATACAATCTCTTATATTAATTCTGATCCAGACTGTACTACTTCAAATTTTAATTGGGACTTACCTTATGGTTGGACAACAAACTATACTTATAATAACCTTATTTCTATTAATACAAATAATTATCCATATGGCATGGTTCAAATAAAAGCTACAACTTCTAAATGTGGTCCGAACGTAATTCTAAAAGATTTATACTTTGGTGAAGGATATTGTGGAGAATATTTTATGGCGTATCCTAATCCAACCGATGACTATGTAAATATAGATATTATTAAAGAAAAATTCCCAATAGATGAAGACACCTCTAGTGAGCAAAGCATTCTTACCATTATTGACGGGACAGGGATTGCTAATTCGAAGCTTAATTTCACAGGTTATCCCTATAAACTTGGTACTAGTAATTTGCCTAATGGATTATATTTCTTAAACATCCAGTATAAGGATAAAAAATCAACAATAAGGTTATCTATCAAACATTAATTGGTCATGTTAAATGGAGATACTTGCAGAACAGATTATGAATTGCAAAATTTATTCTGCCATTACTTTCATAGCTTAAAGAAAAATTGCTTAAATTATGAATTCAAATTAGTCTGATATGTATAAACTGAGATTCTTTTTTATAGGTCTGGCCTTATTCTTTTTGGCCCAAAGCTGCGAGAAAGAAAAAAAGCAGTCGGGATTACCTACTGACGGTGATGGAAATACTTATGATACCGTTGTTCTTGGAACACAGGTTTGGTTGACCGAAAATCTTAAAACCACAACATATAACGATGGTTATCCAATTCCACTTGCAGAAGAAAACGAATTTTGGGCATCAACAGGTCGAGCAGCTTATTGTTGGTACCAGAATAATCCAGATTACAAGGATACCTATGGTGCAATTTATAATTGGTATGCTGCTCAACTTCATGAGTATATTTGTCCGGTTGGTTATCATGTCCCAACTAAAGAAGAATGGGAAACTCTAATTGAATATTTTAATAATTCTTCAAGCGATGTCGAGGAAAGCTTTAAAGCTATACATACTGGTATTAGAGAATGGGACGGTTCTTTTACTCAATCTAGTTATGGGGGTTGGTGGGCGTATTCGCAGCTGGGTGCATTTGCGAACACTGCTTTTAGTGGCTTTGGTTACATGCCTGCAAATGCTGGATTTTCAATTCGTTGTGTTAAAACCAAGCAATAAAAGATAAGCACTATAAAAGGATTCAATAGCTAACAAAAAAGGATGCCGATAACACGGACAATAAAGGTAAGTTGTTTGTCACGGTTTTTGCTTTTGCTCCTGCACCCAAGACAAATTAAAACTGCAAGAGGCACCCGGATAAGCTCAGTGTTTGCAACCAGCTTAACTGCACCATGACAAATTTGTGCCTTCGAGACAGATCCCATTGCCAACGCTGCGCCAGTGCTGTTAACAAACTAACAATACCTGGACAGTTTCGCTGTCACTTAGTAAATTTGTACCGCGAACCCGCCTGCACCTCACAAACCTCTGTACCTTGACTGCAAAAACACGTGCCATACCTGGCTTGCCACCTGGACAGTACCCTGCCTAAAGAACCGGGACAGGTTGCCGGATGGCTGCGCCAGGTAACACAACCTCCCTTTATTGCCGGGCCGTTAGCGGGCATTGTAATTGACTAACAACGAGAAAATGAAACAAGAAATATTTCTTTGCGAATTTACCCATAAGGATTTTGAAAATTTAATTTCTTGGGTTAACAATGAAAAGGAGTTAATTCAATTTGCTGGACCAATTTTTAGCTTCCCATTGACAAAAGAACAATTAAACGATTACCTAAAAGACCCAAATAGGTATCCATTTAAAATTGTCCTTAAAAATTCAAACTTGGCAATAGGACACTGTGAAGTATATAAGACAAGCGATGACATCGTTAGGCTATGTAGAATTATTATTGGAAATAAAACCTATCGGGGGCAAGGACTTGGTTATGATGCAACTCTAAAACTTATTAAATGGTGCATGGACAATTTAAAACCTAAAACAATAGACCTTAACGTTTATGACTTTAATACAACAGCAATTAAATGTTATGAGAAGATTGGCTTTAAAAAAACTACTGATACCAAAGAAACGACATTTAAAGGAGAAGTTTGGACTTCAATAAGAATGACTTTACAAATTCAAAATCTTACAAATTAATCAATAAAAATTATATGAGAGTATCTTTCATTATTGTTGCTATTTTGATTTTTTTATCAACAGCAACTTATTGTTTATCGCAAGACCTAAAAAACAGCTTGCGACTACAAATAGGTCTTGGACACATTGCTCGGCAAGACTTTGTTTTTTCGCCATTTATTCACCGAGACCTCTCACCCTTAAATTTTGGTATTTGTTATCAAAGAGATAAGAAATATTTTCAAAATGCTAATTTACGCTTAGCATTACTTTCCCCAAGCCATTCAGACATCTATCAGTTTTTTGATGATAACAAAAAAGAAACTACAAGTCCGCATTTTTTCACTCTTGTAGATTTAGACTATTGGTTTGGCAAGTCAATAAAGCAAACAGACAAGGTTTCAACAAAAGTTGGTTTATCCGTAAATGCAGACATTCAAGCATTGAATTATGTTTATGGAAGGATTGGCAGTTTTGGCTATTTCTCATCGTTTGGATTAGGTGGTTTTGTGAATCAAACTTATAAGTTCAATGATAAAAATAGTCTCACTGCTTACGCCTCTATGCCTATAATAAGCTGGTTTGCCCGTTCACCTTATTTGGTAAATGATGATGAATTTATTGAAAATACAAGCTCTCATTCAGGCGTGAAAACATTTTTTGCGTTCATAGGGGACGGCAAACCTGCAACACTGAACAGACTTCAAATGGTGGATATTGGTGCAAATTACACTTATCATCTTAGTCCAAAATGGGATATAGGTATTAGCTATTTGTTTGAATTTATTCATTCAAGCAAACCAAGAAATCTGCTTTCTTACAAAAATTCAATCTTCTTCAACACAAATTTCAATTTTTAATTCTTATGAAAATCAGATTTATTTTAACAGGATTATTGGTGCTATTTCTTTCAGGTTGTGAAAAGATGTTCATTGAACCGCCCAAGAACAACCCTGAAGCAATTTTTGAGAATCTTTGGACTACATTTAATGAAGAATATGCACCCTTTGAAGAACGTAAAGTTAATTGGGACAGCATCTATAATGTATATCGTCCTCTGGTAAAATCAAATACTACTGACGATGAACTTTTTCAAGTATTATCAAATATGTTGAAAGTTTTTGATGATGGACATATAAGCCTTACCGCCCCAAACAGGCAGGTTTTTTATTCCAACAGAATAAGACGAGAAAAAATTGATGATGAACTATTTAACAAACAGATAATTAAAACCTACCTTGAATCAGACTTTAAAACAGGAACTGACGAAAGTTACATTTATGGAAAAATTAAGAACCAAAATGTAGCATACATTTTTTTTGACTATGTTGCAGACAACTGGTTTGTATTAGAAGAGTTCTTGAATAAATACAATAATGTGAATGGCTACATAATTGATTTGCGACATAATCAAGGCGGAGATTTTACTTATTGTTTTTCAGCAATAGGCAGATTAACTAATCAAAACCGATACGTTTTCCGAAGCAAAACTAAAAACGGCAAGGGTAAAAATGAATACACTGAATGGAAGCAATGGTACATAGAACCTAATGGCAATTTTGTAAGCAAACCTATTGTCTTATTGGCTGACAGATATACCATAAGTGCAGGAGAACGTTCCGTAATGGCTTTTAAAACATTACCTAACGTAACCTTTATAGGTGATACTACCAATGGTGCTCACGGTACGATGATAGGTCGTGAATTGGCAAATGGCTGGTATTATTCCTTAGTACCACAAAAGGTTGAACTGTTTGACGGTAAAAGTTATGAAGGCATTGGATTAGCTCCCGATATATATATTAAAAATCTTATAAGTGAAATTGAACAGGGACAAGATAAAACATTAGAATATGCGATTGACCGATTAAAATAACAACGACCCGCTAACAGCCGTTTGCCGCAATGGGGGCTGACGTAGTTAAATCAAGTGCAGTGCTTCTATAAACATTTGTGCTTGGTTGACAGTGAAGTGCTCCGAAATCCCCCACTGCGGCAAGCGGCAAACCGTTAGCCGTAAGCGGCTAGCTTCCTGTACACTAGAGAAAGTTAAACATGACAATTCTGTCTAAAGTATCAAGTTTCTAAAACAAATTCAGTAATGAAAAAATTGAGACTGGATCATGAACTCCCTATTTCAACCTCCAAATGGGGATGGAAATATCATCACCTGGGAATCCCGACTAAAAAGAAAATGAAAGGTGAGACATATCTTAAAAAATTCAAATTCTATGTCTCTGGCTTTTCTTCTTGTCCATTTGGCATTGAATGGATGAGATTCGAAAAGGACAGCCCTGTAAACAAACTAATTCAATCTGTGCCTCACATAGCATTTGAGGCAAGCAACATAGACTATGAGCTATCGACAAATGACTTTAACGTGATTTCTCAACCAGAATCAAATTTTGAAGGCAATTACATAAGATATAAAGACTGGTTTTGTAACATCAAATTCTTTCATTTCTGCTCTTAACGAATCGAAAAAAAATGTAGGTTTGAATCAGCTCTAAACTAATTCAAACCTGAATGGCACGATTTACCGGTATTATAGGCATCCTTGTAATCCTCGGACTGGCATTCCTGTGGTCAAACAACAGGAAGGCCATTAACATACGGCTTGTTGTGACAGGATTGCTCCTGCAGATCGCTCTGGCAGTCTTTATCCTGAAAGTCCCGGTCGGTCAGGATATTTTCGCCTGGCTCGGAAAAGCAATAAACAAGCTTCTTGACTTTTCACAGGAAGGAGGCGCATTCGTATTCGGGGATCTTACAAAAGTATCGCAGATATTACCTCCGTCAATCGTAAGCGCGGGAGTGTTCCTCTTTATCCTTATACCTACCATAATTTTT
>Ga0116191_1001345_pt1 | contig 20045 bp, 21 predicted proteins | sample AD_UKC111_MetaG_FD_89897 | JGI IMG/M metagenome (GOLD analysis project Ga0116191, IMG submission 89897) | Active sludge microbial communities of municipal wastewater-treating anaerobic digesters from Hong Kong - AD_UKC111_MetaG | ecosystem: Engineered > Bioreactor > Anaerobic > Digestate... | reverse complement strand
GGGGGGGGGGGTGGCTTAAAATTTTAGTTAGCCCAGCAAAAAAATAATATCTTATATTGCAAATATCGACAATTATTTTAAGATATAATTAATTTGCTATGTTACAATTAAATTTATCTAGCTTGAAATATATAGAAAGGAGAGAGGGACAATATTTAATAGTTGTGACACAGTAAGTTAAAAGAAAAGTAAAAATTTGAAAAAGCGAAGTTATTTAAAATAAAAAGTTAATTATGAAGGAAGGATTATTATGAATAAAGGTTTTTCAAGAAAGAGATTTCTATTTTTACATATCATTATTAGGGTTTGTGCACTAATTCTCTTTATTAATGGGATATCCCTTTTAAATCCGGAAATTGCCAAAGCTGATATCAGTGTTCTAGTACACGGCAACAAACTAGTGACGGACACAGAACCAGTAATTATTTCAGGAAGGACTTTAGTTCCTCTAAGAGCCATTTTCGAAGCACTAGGGGCAACAGTGCAATGGGACGGGAAAACGAAAACGATTGCTGCCATAAAGGAAAATATAAGTATTATATTACAAATTGACAATAGAACAGCTCAAGTAAATAATTTAACAATTGAACTAGATACACCGGCAACAATTTTAAACAGCAGAACAATGGTACCCGTCAGGTTTATTGCAGAAAGTTTAGGTGAAAAAGTATCATGGAATGAACAGACGCAGACAGTGATTGTTGGTGGTACAACTGAAGTTAGTCCCGACACTAATAGTAAAACTGATTTAAAACTGATGCCACCAACCAATATTAAAGCAACTCTTTTGAGTAATGGTTTCATAGAGCTCAAATGGGATGCTAGTACTGGGGCTACGGGTTACAAAATTTATAAAAAATCTAAATCAATTAACAGTCCCTATAAAGAAGATGGAAAGACTAAGGAAACATTATATGAAGCTGGCGGTCAGAGCCTAAGTGATTATTGGTTCAAAATAAAAGCAGTAAATGATACACAGGAAAGCGATTTTTCTGAAGAAGTTATGATTACAACGGGAGATCCTCCAAATATGGAGACTTCTCTAACTTCACCTGCTCCAGTAGGACAGCATTTTATATTATACAAAAAAAGTAATTTAAGTGTCGGGGCAGAATATAAAATAGATATTGCTTTAGTAGGGTTACTTTCCGGAAATTCTGCATGGGAGAAAGTCATTAATGCAGATAGCTCTAACAGTCCTCCTTCGCAAAATGAGAAGTATATAATAGCAACATTTAGAATCGATGTTCTTGAACCAAAAAATATGTCTTTTCCCATCTATACTAGCGACTTTGATCTATTTAATAAGGATGGATTTCCGTACGACCCCAGTAATATAGGCTCGGCAAAGGGAGTAGCTCATTATTACGAAATTAATAAACATACTGTAGAGGGAGTAATTGACTTTTTGGTAAGGAAGACTGATAGTCCTGTTGTAGTTTTCGATAAGGGTGAAAGCAGTGAGGTATGGTTTAGATTGTACCAATAAAAGATGTAATGAGGCTGTAATTTAAAAACAATTCTTTAGAAGAGATTTTGGGGTAGTAATATTTTTACTCTGGCCGCTCTTACTAACAGTAGTAGAGTGGTCTTTCCTTTCTAAGCCTCTATGAAAAGGAGCGAGTTAATATAAAAACCTCTGGGGTTTCTATTTAGCCCCTTTTTAATTCGTTTTACCTGGCGTTCGCTGAGGCCTAAAGTCTCTGCAGCTTCACTGATAGTCATTTTCCCGTCAAGTAAGCAGCGGGCAACATAAAGCTTGTTTCGTTCATTCTGTGTCATTGATAATATCATCCTTTCATTTTAACCAGGGGGGTGATGTGACATTTTTTCAGAAATATTTCAGGGTGATATTATCACAGAATAAACACAAAAAAGATAGAAATCTTATTGATTTAGATTTGTACCTATGTTACAATAAACCTTGTCAATTCAAGGACTTCAAAGGAGTGGGGTAATAAGATATTTTTAACTGTAGATAAGACTGAAATCTTATCACCAAACATTTATAAACCTTATAAGCCTTGAAAACACTATTAATATGCGGCAGTGGCGGAATTGGCAGACGCGCAAGATTCAGGTTCTTGTGGGCGTACGCTCGTGGGGGTTCAAGTCCCTTCTGCCGCACCAAATTAGTAATATCAAGAGGTGTAGGGTTTCTGGAAATAATACGGGAATCTTGCACCTCTTCTTTATTTACAGTAAGATTCTGGTTGCTTCTTATTGACCCTTATGGGAGAAATCCAGGAATTTAAATTATTATCATAATCACTACAACACTCTTGTTGGCTATTTATTTTTACTTCTAATATTATCATAAATCAATTTTTTATCTTTTTCCGTTAGCAACTTTGCGGTGAGATAAGCAATTAATACTATCCCTGGAATATTAACGATAAAACGAGTAAGCATAAATTTCCACCCAATAGCTGACGCTTCAAACAAAAGCATAGGTATTTTCGTTGTTGACCATGCACCAATGAAAATAAGGACATTTGAAAAACTACTGCCTTTCTTCAAGAGTACACCGGCAATGGGAAAAGCTGCATAAAGTGGCCCTGCTGCTGCCGACCCAAGAAAAAAAGCTATAGTACCCCCTAAAAAACCAGATCTATCACCAATCAACTTCATCATGGTTTCACGTTCCACCCATACGTCTAGAAGCCCAAGCAATATAAAAACAGGAGGTATCACTGAAAGCATTTCAAGTGTATTACTCCATGTTATTTTCAACGACTTTTGACCAATAGAGGGATATAATACAACGATTAATGCGTTTATAACTGCAAGTGAAATGAAGGTCCTGTATCTTTTAATTAATTCCATCACCTAATACCCCCCCTATAATCAAAGCTACGATAAATGAAAATATAAAAGCCATAGAGTTTCTTAATATTGTCGTCTTCTTGCCAAAATATTTTATCTCGATGGGTACTGTTACAATTCCGACCATCATTAACGTTGATACAAAAACGGCTATCTGCATTAATCCGGCACCACTTTTTATAAGAGCGGCAGCTAAAGGAAAAGCAATAAAACCTGGTATCAACGTAATTGACCCGATTACAGCAGCGACTGCCATCCCAAGCCACCCCGATTGCTGACCGAATAGTTTTGATATTGTCTCAGGAGTTAATACTGAGAGCATTATGCCAATAAGGATAAAAATTGATAAAAACTGAGGGAGAATGTTTTCAAAGGATTTCCACGCCTTTTTTAATGCCATCTTTGTTTTTTCCTTACTTTTTATAAAAGATATTACTAAAAGAACTATAGTAAGTATAAAAAGTATAATGTTAAACACTTCAAACTCCTTTATCATTGAAAAATATTTGCACAAAACAAAAAGCAGTAATCAAATGCTATTGCACAAGAAAACTGCTTTTCTTTTTAAATACAAAGAGCTATTTTTTGTCTTGACTGTCGCAAGGGTGATTTTTATCATCACCGTGACACTCTTTAATCTGTTCGTTGCTACATTTTTTATTTTTATCAATTTTCTTTTCAGGGTGTTGGCACTCGCAGTCACACATCAGCGTCATCCTTCTTTCGACAATATTTCGCATCATCCAAAAGATTTTTATGGCAGCTACCTTCACATTTCATGGACTGGGACGCTATTTTTTTTATTTCTTCAGCTGCTTTAATAATAACGTCTCTATCAACCCAATAATGTGTAAAATAACCTTTCTTTTCCCCTCTTACCAATCCTGCTCTACGTAAAACCTGTAAATGCTGAGATATAGCAGCTTCGGACATATTAATCCTTTTAGCCAAAGCCCCCACGCAAAAATCATGGGTCAGTAAAAGATTTAAAATATTTAAGCGTGTCTCGTCTGCCATAGCTTTCAAAATCACCATGATTTCATCCATAAAATAGCCTCTTGTGATTAAGTATTTACTTAAATATATTATAATCAAACGAAATATTATTGTCAACACTTAATAGAATGCCGCACCAAACCTTTACAAACTGATGAAAATCCCCTGTGTGATAAACACAGGGGATTTTCATTTGTGACGGCAGTATATTCACAAAAACTTCACAATTATATAATAGTTATGACACATATAGCTTTTAAAATAGTGATCGGGTTCGATTCCATCCTTTTTAATTTTTTTTGCCGGGCAACCCGACTCAAAGGCTAAAGGACCTTTAGGGGCGCGGCGCCTGCCCGGTTTAGCATGGCCCCTGGCCATGATTTTATTTTTAAAGGAAAGACTGAAACAGCCTGGAAACGAAGTATGTGACTGCAGCCAAACACAAACCATAACCAAACAATCTTTCAATTTCCGTGTCATCTTTCTCGAGCCAGCCTAACAGAATTTCTATCACATCATAATCAGTCTTAAAATTTATCATGGTATTTTCTTCTTTCCAGACTCTTTCCATATACAATTCCTCCTCCAGGCGTACATATGTTTGCATATATCTTACGTCCGAACATAGGTTCTGTCAAGTATTATTTTTAATTTTGTTGGCATAATTTAAAAAGTGTCGTTTAAGGAAATTAATCTTAATTTAAGGAGGTGGATTTCATGGCTCAGATTAAATGTACGGTTACCGAATGCAACTATAACAAAGATGTTCTTTGCAGCGCTCCAATGATTGAGGTTACGCGCAACCATATTCAGAGCGCCACCAAGTCCGAGCAAACCAAATGCGAGACATTCAAGAAAAAATAGTAAAAGAAGAACCAGCCGGAAAAAAATGGCTGGTTTCTTTTTTGTCGTCACATTTTAAAAGCCCTCAAAATAGACTATTTAAATGGGGGTGATCAGAATTGACATTGCTGGCTGATGGCATATTTGAAGGCGGCGGTGTAAAAGCGTTTGCCATGCTTGGCGCGCTCAACGAAGCCGAGAGGAGAGGCTACACCTGGGTTAATGTCGCCGGAACCTCTGCCGGGGCTATCATAGCCTCATTTGTGGCGGCCGGCTATACCTCTGAAGAAATCAGAGAACTGGTGTGGGGCCTTGACTTCAGGCAGTTTAAGGACAAGGACTGGCTTGGACAGATCCCCTACTTGGGACCAGCACTGCGGCTGTGGTTTAAAAACGGCCTATATAAAGCCGGGTTTCTTGAAAAATGGGTCAGGGAGAAGCTTGACGCTAAAGGAGTACGCACTTTCAAGGATCTTGTCCTCAGGGACTTCGAAAACGACCCTAAATACCGCTATAAACTGGTGGTTATAGCCACTGATGTATCCAGGCGAAAGCTTTTAAAGCTGCCATATGACATGAAAGATTACAATATCAACCCCGACGACCTTGATGTAGCCGCTGCGGTAAGAATGAGCGCCAACCTGCCATTCTTTTATGAACCATACACATTGACATATTATGAAAACAAAAAATACAAAAGATACAGTTATATTATAGATGGTGGAGTTTTGAGCAATTTCCCGGTCTGGATTTTTGACGGGGAAAAGACGCCCCCCTGGCCTACCTTTGGCTTTAAGATCATCGAACCTGAAGCCAACGCTCCCTCCCGCATCTATAACCCCTTTGACCTTTTCAGGGCAACACTGACGACTATGCTTGAAGCCCACGACAGGGTTTTTGAACTGGACCCCAAGAGCAGCGTCCGGACGATTGCCATACCCTCCCTGGGAGTCAGGACCACTGACTTTGATATTTTAGACATGCATAAAGAGAATTTGTTCCTGTCCGGCGTACAGGCAGCGAGAAATTTCTTTGAGGGCTGGAATTTTGAGTCCTACAAAATGCTCTATTGCAAACCTATCTCTTTAAGACCTGCTTGAGGCAAATAACTAATAAAAAGGTTTGACATTTTTCTGCCCCAAAGTTAATATTATTGCATGAAATACCCCTTAAGGTTACACGTTTATTTTCCCATTACCGGTGAAGCTGCGCGACAGCTTTAATTTTTTTCAAGGGGGATTATGCCAATGCTGTCAAAACTAAAAAAGGAAGAGCCCAAAGGCAACAGGATCATAGTAACCGTTCTGGGACCCGATAAGGTTGGTATTATTGCCGGTGTAGCGCAGGTGCTCTCTGCCAATAAGATCAACATCCTGGACATCAGCCAGACTATTCTTCAGGAATTCCTGGTAATGGTCATGGTCGCGGACATGAGTGAAAGCACCAGTGATATGATTGAGCTTAAAGAGAAACTGGCCGAGAAAGGCCGGGAAATCGGCGTCAGGATTGACGCCCAGCACGAAGACGTGTTTAAGTTTATGCACAGGATCTAACCGGGGAGGTTATTTCATGCTCACACTGCAGGAGATATTAGAAACAGTAAATATGGTCCAGGAGGAAAACCTGGATATCCGAACAATTACCATGGGCATCAGCCTGCGGGACTGCTCCGACCCCAGCCCCCTCTCCGCCAGGCGGAAAATCTACGATAAAATAGTCAGGCTGGCTGGAAATCTGGTTAAAACTGGTGAAAACATTGAAAGAGAATATGGTCTCCCCATTGTCAATAAAAGAATTTCAGTGACACCGCTAGCTATTGTGGCCGAAAGCAGCAATACCGATAATTTTGTGGACTTCGCCAGGACCCTGGACGAGGCGGCAGCCGCCGTTGGTGTTAACTTTATCGGTGGTTTCTCCGCCCTGGTGCACAAGGGGTTTACCAACGCCGACCACAAACTGATTGACAGTATACCCGCGGCCCTGGCCTCAACTAGCCGGGTCTGCTCCTCAGTTAACGTGGCCACCAATAAAGCCGGCATTAACATGGACGCGGTATACCGGATGGGACAAGCCATAAAGAAGACTGCTGAGCTCACAGCAGACCACGACGGGCTTGGCTGCGCCAAGCTGGTGGTCTTCGCCAACGTGCCAGAGGACAACCCCTTTATGGCCGGAGCCTTCCACGGTATCGGTGAACCTGAGTGTGTAATTAACGTGGGTGTCAGCGGACCGGGGGTGGTTAAAAAAGCAGTTGAAACTGCAGGAAATTGTGATTTTGGCGTATTAGCCGAAACCATCAAGAAAACAGCTTTTAAGATCACCAGGATGGGAGAACTGGTCGGCCGCACCGCCGCCAGGAAGCTGAATGTACCCTTTGGCATTGTGGACATATCGCTGGCGCCTACCCCAGCCATAGGAGACAGTGTTGCCGAGATACTGGAATCGATGGGGCTGGAGCGCTGTGGCACCCATGGCACAACTGCGGCCCTGGCGCTGTTGAACGACGCGGTTAAAAAAGGAGGGGCCATGGCTTCATCTTATGTGGGAGGTCTTTCCGGCGCCTTTATTCCGGTCAGTGAGGACGCCGGTATGATCCGGGCGGTTGAAGCAGGCTCATTAACCCTGGACAAATTGGAGGCCATGACTTGCGTGTGCTCCGTCGGACTGGACATGATTGCCGTTCCCGGTGATACCTCCGCCGAGACCATTGCCGCCATTATCGCCGATGAAATAGCGATTGGTGTCATTAATAAGAAAACAACAGCTGTGCGTCTAATCCCGGCGGTAAATAAAAAAGTTGGTGATTACGTGGAATACGGAGGCCTGCTGGGCCGGGCGCCGGTTATACCGGTAAAGCCGTTTTCATCAGCGGCATTCGTTTGCCGGGGAGGGCGGATCCCGGCGCCCATAAGCAGTCTAACCAACTAACATTCAATACTAAAAACGGCGCTGAATTCAAGAAGATCCTGGAGGGTCCCTGACAATATGGAGCCGGTTGCCGCACTTGCTGTTGGTTATCAAAACACCAGTGTTGATGCAATCACAAAAGCATCAACCCGCGCACAAGAAGTAGTAACATATGTAAAGTGATATCTATTGGCCTACAGTGCAGACATGGAAGTCCAGGACTAACTGAAAGATAGTATTGAGCAAAAAAGAATGCTGGATATATTGGCTAATAAGATGCAGGTTTGGATTTACCCGTTCAACACTTGTGCGACTGAAGTCGCACCTACATATTTTACGCCTTCTATACGCCCATCTTCCCATATCCCATACATCTAAAATGGTTAGCAAACGTAAGGCCTACGTTTGCTAGTCCCCGATTTGCTAGTCTTCTGTGACTTTGACCAGCACCTGCCTCTGCCGGGGGCCGTCAAATTCGCAGAAATAAAGGCCCTGCCAGGTTCCTAAAAGAAGCCTGCCGCCGGTGATAAAAACAGACAGGGATGCACCCGTAAGAGAAGATTTGATATGGGCAGCCGAGTTTCCTTCCAGGTGCCTGTACCCGTCATTTAAAGGCACTATTTTATTCAGTTCCATGAGCATGTCCTCAACAACGGTAGGATCAGCGTTCTCGTTGATAGTCAACCCCGCGGTGGTATGAGGAGTAAAGATTCGCACCGTGCCCTCTTTAACACCGCTTTGTGACACAATGCGCTCAATTTCAGCGGTAATGTCCACAAGCTGGGTTCTTTGCTTTGTTCTCAGGTCTATGGTAATAATTTTTGCCATGTTATCACCTCACTAACACCAGATTATGTTTTTTATATCACTTGTACCTGTTTATGTCAAAGAAAAATCATCCCCTTTAAAACCAGGATGATTTTACTCGGCAAGCTATTAAGTAAGGAACATTATATTTAGAAGTAACAATCTCTTGTCCCCTGACCAATCTGTTCCAACCTCTGTTCTGCTTTCTGGCGGACCAGCGGGTTATCCACCAGCTGCAGGTGCCGGGCGATAGTTTGCTCACCTATCTGCCTGGTCTCTGGTGTGGCATAATCCATCAAAAACTCTTTAAAGGTAAGGATGGCGTTCGGCTGGCAGACATTTTGAATTTGACCGCTCTTAGCCAGGCTCATAAAACGGTCCCCTGTCCGCCCGCTGCGGTAGCAGGCGGTGCAGAAGCTCGGGATATAGCCGGACTTGCAAACGCTGGTGATAATTTCGTTGATGTCGCGGTGGTCTTCCACATTAAATTGAAGTGTATCTTCTTCCTCACCGTTTTTCGCTTTGCAGTAACCGCCCACGCCGGTGCATGACCCGGCGCTTACCTGTGAGATACCGACATTGATCAGTTCATCCCGGAATTCGGCGCTTTCACGTGTGGAAAGGATCATGCCCGTGTACGGCACGGCCAGGCGCAGGATCGCTATGAGTTTTTTAAAGTCGTTGTCAGAGACCAGGTAAGGAAAGTTTTCAAAAGTAACACCCCTGGCCGGGCGCATGCGCGGCACCGAAATTGTATGCGGGCCTACACCATAGGCTTCTTCAAGGTGGATGGCATGCAGGAGCGTAGCCAGCACTTCGTATTTATAATCATACAGCCCGTAAAGCACTCCAAACCCCACATCGTCAATACCGCCCTCCATAGCCCGGTCATGGGCGCAGGTATGCCAGTCATAATCCCTTTTGGGTCCAGACGGGTGCATTTTTGCGTACGTCGGCCTGTGGTAAGTTTCCTGGAAAAGGATATAGGTGCCGATTTTAGCCTCTTTAAGGCGTCTGTAGTTCTCCACTGTGGTAGCGGCTATGTTTACGTTAACCCGCCTGATGCTGCCGTTTTTTTCTTTAACTGAATAGATAGCTGACAAGGCGTCAATCACATACTCAATGGGGCAGTTTTGCGGGTCCTCCCCGCATTCGAGGGCCAGACGTTTATGGCCCATCTCTTCCAGTACCGTTACTTCATCCTTAATCTGTTCCAGGGTTAGTTTGCGCCTGTTAAATTTATTGTCGCGCCGGTAGCCGCAGTATACGCAGTTGTTGATACAATAGTCACTGATGTATAAAGGCGCAAAGAACACCAGCCTCTTTCCGTAAATCATTTCTTTAATCTGGCTGGCTGTGCGGTAGATCCGCTCCAAAAGAACCGGGTCGTCCACCTGCAGCAGCACCGCCGCTTCACCGGGAGTCAAGCCGTTTGAGAGAGCAGCCTTTTCAATAATTCTTTCTGTCTCTTCCCTGGAAGCATCTTTAGCCTTCTCCAACAGTCCGAAAATCAGCTCGTCATTGATGAAACTGGCTTCTGATACGGCCACAATAAATCACTCCTTTTTATTTTAAATTCCTTCAAGTGTACTAACTGGTTGATATTTTAAGTTCGGATTAATCCGCGCATTTCGTATGAATAAATTCACACCTACATCTTCTCACGTCCCACATCTCATATCTCACGTCCTAAATCCCACGTCCCATTTTTGTCTGCATATTTTTTTTGATAGCGCAGTGAGTGTCCATAACCTTCGCTGATACAGCATCCAGCATCCTTTACAGCCATAACAGCCCTGTTGTAGCTCTGCGCAGGAGTATCCGCTGTCCCCAGTTTACCCGGGTAAATACAATAGCTCTCCCTGTACCTTTGCGGTGTCATATTCGGCATGATTACATTGGCGCCGCTTTTCAGTGCCTTAACCCTGCCTGAGGGATGAATTGACGCGGCTGAGGTAGTGGATGGCAAATGGGCCCAGGGCATGGCGATCCTGGCAACTGCCAGGGTTTTAAGGGTCATTTCCAGGGTTCCGCCTGAGGCATTTGCCAGAGGTGTTTGTTTGTTCGGGATAAAAGGCCCTATCCCGGCCATTTCCACTTCCAGGTCGCGCATCAGGATTATGTCACCCGCAAGGGTCTCTATGGTCTGCCCCGGCAGGCCTACCATGTTGCCCGAACCTACCTGGTAGCCCAGTTCACGCAGCCATTTCAGCCTTGTTATCCTTCCCTCCAGAGAGGTTCCGGGGCGCAAATCCGAAAAGAGCCCTGCATCGCACGTTTCGTGCTTCAGCAGGCAGCGGTCTGCCCCAGCCTCCCTGAGCAGCGCGTAATCCTGCTTTGACCTGTCTCCCAGGGAAAGTGTTACAGCCAGGTCGAGTTCTTTTTTTATTCTGAAAATAATACCTGCCAGTATTTCCGCCGAGTAAAAACTGTCTTCTCCGGATTGCAGGACGACAGTCCGGCACCCCAGCCGCGCCGCTTCGCGCGCGCCTGCTATTATTTCACCCGCCTCCATCCTGTACCTGGTCAGGCCGGCGTTGTCTCTCCTAAGACCGCAGTAAAAGCAATTTTTAGAGCAGTAATTGGAAAACTCTATGATTCCTCTGAAGTGAACACCATTGCCCATATACTTTAGACGCACCTGATCAGCCAGTCTAAAAAGCACCTTGCTTTCATCAGCATCCGCTCCCAGCAGAGTTATTAAATCTTCCCTTGGCAGGTTTTCAGATTTTCCCGCTCGCGTTAGCGCTGCAGTGAAATCCGTTCTCAACGAAATTCCCCCTAAAACTTATAAACTATTTCTCAATCTGTATAGTTCTTAAAACCACAGCTTTTTCACACTACCTGCTTCTCATCAAACAGACGCAGGATATCCGGGAAAGGTGAAAGAGCCCTTTTGAGAATACCGTGTACATAGGCGATCAGCACACCGTAGTTAACTATAGGCACACCCGCGGCGGCGGCCTGCATAATCCTGTGCAGCATTTCCTTGCGGTTAATCATGCAGGCGCCGCAGTGGACAATCAGTTTATATTGCTCTAAATTACCGGGCAGCTCAATACCGCTGGACCACTCAAAATACAGTTCACCGCCTGCTTTCTGGCGCAGCCAGCGGGGGATTTTCACCGTGCCGATATCATCCGATACCCGGTGGTGAGTGCAGGCTTCAGAGATCAACACTTTGTCTCCCGGCTTCAGGTCATCAACAGCCAGCGCGCCGGCTACCAGAGTTTCCAGGTTTCCTTTGTAGCGGGCAAAAAGTATTGAAAAGGAAGTCATCATAATATCCCTGGGTGTGTCGGCGTCAACCTTTAAGAAAGCCTGTGAATCTGTGATCACTATTTTAGGCTTTTGCGCCAGGCCGGCGAGTGCCTTCTTGAGCTCTCTCTCTTTGACAACCAGGGCGATGGCGTCATTGTCAAGGATATCTCTGATCGTCTGTACCTGGGGCAGGATAATCCTGCCTTTGGGAGCGGCCAGGTCGATCGGCACTACCAGCACGGCGGTGTCACCCGGTTTGATCAGGTCGCCCACTATGGTGGGGGCGGTCCAGTCCTTCGGAGCCGACCGGATCATCTCTTTTTTCAGGTTATCTATACCCTGTCTGGTGAGCGCGCTGACCGGAACAACACTTATGCCAAGCTTGTTTTCCAGTTCTACCGGCTTTACGTCAGGGTTGAGATCAACCTTGTTCAGCACCCCCACTACAGGCACTCCCTGTTTCACCGCCTTGTCGATCAGGTTAAGCTCATACTCTCCCACTTCCTGTCCCGGGTCGATAACCAGGATAATCAAATCAGTTTTATCCAGCACTCCAATAGTCTTTTTAATCCTTAATTCACCCAGTTCACCCACGTCGTCTATGCCGGCGGTGTCAATTATCACCACGGGACCGACCGGCAGGATCTCCATCGACTTGTAAACAGGGTCGGTGGTAGTGCCTGGCACATTTGAGACAATAGCTATCTCCTGGTTGGTAAGAGCGTTGATCAAGCTCGACTTGCCTGCATTGCGCCTGCCAAAAATCGCGATATGGAGCCTGCTGCCTCTGGGTGTTTCATTTAAACTGCCCACGCTCATTGTAATCCCCTGCCCTTCCTAATATTTTTTGCCCCGGCCAGACCCGGTCGGGTAAGCTCGCCGGGAGTGAACAAAGCTTCCAGCTCTTCCCCGGTATACAACCCGGACTCCATGATCAACTGCCTCAAGTTCTTTTTCTCCCGATAGGCCCTCTTGACCAGTTCGGATGCCTGATCGTAGCCAAGGTGCGGCGCCAGCGCCGTAATGAAGCCGTAGCTTTCTTCCAGCCAACGTTTACACCTTTCTTCATCGGCTTCAATATCTTTAACGCATTTTTCCGTAAAAAGGTTTACCGCCTTGATTAGCATTTCCAGTGAACTGAGCAGGTTATGGGCAATGAGGGGCATAAATGCGTTCAGCTCAAGCTGGCCGCCGGCCGCCGCGGCGGCGATAACCTGGTCGTTTCCCATGACCTGAAAAGCAACCTGTGTAACCATCTCGGGGATAACAGGGTTGACCTTGCCCGGCATTATAGAGGAACCTGCCTGCACACGCGGCAGCCTGATTTCTGCCAGGCCTCCCAGCGGCCCGGAAGATAGGAGCCTGAGGTCACCGGCAATTTTGGCCAGGTTAACCGCCGCTGCTTTTAAAAGGCCGGAAATCTCCACAAAAACATCGGCGTTCTGGGTCAAATCGATCATGTTCTCCGACCTGGCCAGCCCTATTCCGGTAATAGACCTCAACTCCTCGATAACCGTAAAGATGTATTTGGGATTAGCATTCAGTCCGGTGCCGACCGCCGTCCCACCCAGGTTTACCTGGCGCAGCCTTTCCTCTACTTTATACAGGCGCCAGCGGTCCCTGGCGACAGCCTCGGCAAAGGCGCTGAATTCCTGGCCGAGGGTTACCGGCACCGCGTCCTGCATTTCAGTTCGTCCAAGCTTCAGGATTCCCGCAAACAACGCTTCTTTGTCCTGCAGGGCCGACTGCAGGTCGGCCAGTGTCTCACTAAGTTCAATAACCATGCCGATGGCTGCGATCCGCAGCGCCGTTGGGTAAACATCATTGGTGGACTGGGACATGTTCACATGCTCCAAAGGGTGCACCAGGCTGTAGTCACCTTTAGCCCCGCCGAGCAGCTCAATGGCGCGGTTGGCTATCACCTCATTCACATTCATATTTGTAGAAGTTCCGGCGCCGCCCTGCAGCGCGTCAACAATAAACTGCCCGGCGAATCTACCTGCGGCCACTTCTCCGGCCGCCCGCACAATCGCTTCCCCCGGACGTCGCTCCAGCAGGCCGGCGCTCATGTTGGCCATAGCCGCCGCCTGCTTAACCTGGGCTATGGCCCTGATTAAGGCCGGGTTGGTCATAATGCCAGAAACCTTGAAATTACCGACCGCCCTGACGGTGTGGATACCGTAGTAAGCATCACGGGGCACCTTTAGCTCACCTAACAGGTCTTTTTCCACGCGGTATTCCACATAAACACCCCCAGACAACTCAACTGTGTTTTACTTTGTCACCAGCGCCGTCCTCACCTTAACTCCCTTTAAACTTCCGAGCTTCCCTGTCATAGCGCCGATTTGGTCGGTGGAACCGTCAATGATCAGGGAAATTACTGAAAGCCCGCGCTCCCGGTACGGGATGCCCATGCGTCCGACAATTATTCCGTTATGCTCGCCGATGATACTGTTAATCTTCTGGGCATTTTCCTCCCGGTTTTCAAAAACAATCCCGATCACACCAATCCTCTGTTCCAAAACTGAGCACCTCCTGAATTTTAAAAGCCCTTTTTTCGCAATGCGAAAAAAGGGCTTAAACATGCCGTCATGCCTTCCTCCTTGAGAGCGGGGCAATTCCCTTTTTCGCAGAGTACGTTCAAATTGACCCTTCACGGTGTATGCACACCTGTGTCAGGTATATTTATTGGTTGTTCTTAGTTTACATTATACTCCTTCTTACACTTAAAACAATATGTGTTTAAAAGGTTTTATAAATAATTAAGACAGTGCTGATATGTGTGAATTGTTTAAAAGTCCCCTTCCCAGCGGGCTGGAAAGGGGACTTTTTATCGGCTTGTCTTATTTGTTTACGCCCCTTGGGGTGTAATGAGTGTGCAGCAGCTCGTGGGACTTGTGGCCCAGCGGCTTCTCCAGGAACTCTTCATAAAGGGCGGTAACAGCCGGGTTCTCGTGGGACTTGCGCAGCACCATGCGCTCATCTTCGGTATAGGTGGCGTCAATCCTCTTGAGGCGGATCTCGGTATTGGTCGGGATGGGTGAGCCACCGCCGCCGATGCAGCCGCCGGGGCAGCACATGACTTCAATGAAGTGGTAGTCGGCTTCGCCGGCGCGGATCTTGTCCAGGACCTTGCGGGCGTTGCCCAGTCCGTTGGTGATGGCCACTTTAACGGACAGGTCGCCCACCTGTACCGTGGCCTCTTTAACTCCGGTCAGGCCGCGGCACACTTCGAAGTCTATATTCTCGAGAGTCTGGCCGGTGACAACTTCGTAAACGGTCCTAAGCGCGGCTTCCATAACACCACCTGATGCCCCGAAGATTTCGCCGGCGCCGGTGGAGATCCCCAGCGGCTCGTCGTACTCTTCTTCCGGCAGGTTTGTGGTGTCCAGGCCGGCCTGGATAAACATGCGGCCGAGTTCGCGGGAGGTGAGAACCACGTCTACATCCTGGTAACCGCTGCTGTTCATCTCAGGCCGCCGGCACTCATATTTCTTGGCGGTACAGGGCATAATCGACACGCAATAAATATCTGCCGGGTCAATGCCCGCTTTCTTGGCGTAATAGGTCTTGGCCAGAGCGCCGAACATCTGCTGCGGCGACTTGCAGGTGGAAAGGTGAGCCAGCAGGTCGGGGTAGAAGTGTTCACAGAACTTAATCCAGCCCGGGCTGCAGGAGGTGATCATCGGCAGGGTGCCGCCGGTGGTCACGCGCTGGAGCAGCTCGTTGCCTTCTTCCAGAATGGTCAGGTCTGCTGTGAAGTCGGTGTCGAATACCTTGTCAAAGCCAAGGCGGCGCAGTCCGGCAACCATCTGTCCGGTGAAGATGCTGCCAGGCTCGGCTCCCACCGCTTCACCAAGCTGTACCCTGGTGGCAGGCGCGGTCTGGACGACAACATGCTTCTTGGGATCGGCCAGGGCAGCCCATACTTTAGCGGTATCATCTCTTTCCACGATAGCTCCGGTCGGACATACCAGCGAGCACTGACCGCAGTTGACACATTCCATGTTAGCCAGTTTCTCGTTGAAAGCCGGCGCGATCAGGGTGTCAAAGCCCCTGTTTTCGGCACACAGAGCCTGCACGGTCTGCACGTTGGTGCAGACTGACATGCAGCGGCGGCAGAGGACGCACTTGCGCGGGTCTCTTATTATTGAAGGGCTGGAGTCATCAATTGGATATTCCGTTTTCGCCCCGTCGAAACGAACTTCAGTGATGCCGAATTCTTTGGCCAGATCCTGCAGTTCGCAGTTCTGGTTGCGCAGACAGGTAAGGCACTCCATCGGGTGGTCAGAAAGAATCAGCTCAAGTACCAACTTGCGGGCTGCGATAACCGCCGGTGTGTTGGTGCGGACAACCATGCCCTCAGCAACAGGCGCCACACAGGACGGTATAAATGTCCTCGCCCCCTGCACTTCTACCATGCAAATGCGGCAGGCGCCAATGACGTTTAAGTCTTTTAAATAACAAAGTGTCGGGATTTTTACTCCCACTTTTCGAGCGGCTTCAAGTATCGTAGTTCCCGCTTCTACCGCTACTTTCTGATTATCAATTGTTAAATTTATCATTTTCACATTTTCCCTCCAAACTCCCGTATTTTTCTACATTACCTTTTTCAAAAAGCTGCGGGAGCGGCTTTTATTCCTCTAATTCGCACACGTTGCAGGCGCACTTCTTATCCCTGATGTGCTCCTCGTACTCTTTCCTGAAGTATCTGATAGTGCTCAGAACAGGGTTGGGAGCGGTCTGTCCGAGGCCGCACAATGCAGTGGCTTTAATCGTGGTAGCCAGCTCGACCAGAAGCTCAATGTCTCCTTCTTTCCCTTTGCCCTTGCTGATGTTGTCTAGAATCTCATACATCCGCTTGGTGCCGATCCGGCAGGGGGAACACTTGCCGCAGGACTCGTCCACGACAAAATCAAGGAAGAACTTGGCGATATCCACCATGCAGGAATCTTCGTCCAGGACGATCATACCGCCTGATCCCATGATTGCGCCCAGCGCTCCAAGGGAGTCATAATCGACCGGGGTGTCGAGGTAATCGGCAGGGATGCAGCCGCCGGACGGGCCTCCGGTTTGGACAGCCTTGAACGCTTTCTTCCTGGGAATGCCGCCGCCGATTTCAAAGACGATTTCCCTTAAAGTGGTGCCCATCGGGACTTCGATGATACCGGTATTGTTAATTCTGCCGGCCAGGGCGAATACCTTGGTGCCTTTGCTCTTCTCGGTGCCGATAGCGGCATAAGCAGCTGCGCCTTTAAGAATAATCTCAGGTATATTAGCCCATGTTTCAACGTTGTTAAGAACAGTCGGCTTACCCCAGACACCAGCGTTCGCCGGGAACGGAGGCCTCGGCCTCGGCTCGCCGCGCTTGCCTTCAATGGAGGTCAGCAGGGCGGTTTCTTCGCCGCATACAAAAGCACCGGCGCCAATTCTGATTTCGATGTCAAAGTTGAAGCCGGTCCCTAAAATGTCTTTGCCCAGCAGGCCGTTTTCACGGGCCTTTTGAATGGCATAGTCTAATCTTTCAATGGCCAGCGGGTATTCCGCCCGCACGTAGACATAGCCCTGTTCCGCGCCGATAGCGCGGCCGCAGATGGCCATACCTTCGATAACACTATGCGGGTCGCCCTCCAGAACCGACCTGTCCATGAACGCGCCCGGGTCACCTTCGTCGCCGTTGCAGACCACGTATTTGGGTGACCCGCTGGCCGCTGCTGTGAAGCCCCACTTCATGCCGGTGGAGAATCCAGCGCCGCCACGGCCGCGCAGGCCTGATTTTTTGACTTCTTCAATTATTTCGGCAGGCTGCATCTGGGTGAGAGCTTTACCCAGCGCGGCATAACCGTCATTGGCGATATAGTCTTCAATTGAAGTCGGGTCAATGTAGAAGTTGTTGCGGAGCACAATCTTTTTCTGTTTCGCGAACAGGTCTATATCGGTAACTTTAGGAGTCGGCTCTTTCGCCCCGGGAGCCCTGTACAGCAAGCGCTGTACCAAGTTACCCTTCATGATATGCTCTTCCACAATAGCCTCGGCATCCTTCGGCTTGAGCCTGCGGTAGAAGGTCGCGTCAGGATATACAATGGCTACCGGACCCATGTCGCAGGGGCCCATGCAGCCGGTAAGAATAATCTGAACCTGTTCCGCGATCCCGTTTTTGCTCAGGGCTTCCTTCATTGCGTCTACCACTTCTAGGCACTTGGAAGAAATACATCCCGCGCCGCCGCACATCATAACGTGGGCTTTTTCAGTTGCGGACGGAACTCCCTCGCGAATTTTAAGAGCTGCCCGTCTAGATTCTTTTATCTTTGCCAGTTCGTCCAAAGACTTCACTTAATTACACCTCCGTTTAAATCCTCCAGCCATTTCTGAGGATATCCCCTTCTAGAGCCTTTTGAAAGAAATACTTACTAAATTGCCGGCAACTTACTTGGCAATTGGGATATCAGTAGGATTTCAATTATCACTATGCGTACTGTTCAAGCACTCCGGGGATAATTTCCGGCTCCAGACGTCCGTGCACGTCTTTGCCGTCAATAATCATTGCCGGAGCGAGTCCGCATGCTCCAATGCAACGTACCTGTTCAAGAGTGAACCGGCTGTCGGGAGTAGTCTGGCCTGGTTTAATATCCAGTAACTCTCTTAATGTTTTCAGAACCATTTTTGTCCCTTTAACGTAGCAGGCTGTTCCGGCACAAACACTGATCTTATGCCTGCCCCTGGGAATCAAGGAAAAGAAGGCATAGAAAGTAATAACCCCGAATACCTCCTGAAGCGATACCCCCAACCCTTCTGCTATTTGGATCTGAACCCATTTGGGCAGATATCCCACAAGATTCTGGGCCTTTGTTAAAACCTGGATCAATCCGCCGGGATTCCCTCTGTACGGATCAATAATCTTATCTAGTTGTTTGGTCAGTTCGTCGTCACAACCACAATTGCACGCTACCACAAGTCTGTACCTCCCTTGCTTAATACCTTTAAAATCTCCCAAAAACCCTACAAAAAAAACCCTTACAAACCTCTACCTGAAAATCAAAGAAGACTTTACCGTACTTTTCTAGTTCACCTCCTTATGTCACAATAATAAATCAACATTAAAAGTTAACTTAAAGATTTCTTCATATACAGATTTAATCCTTCTGGTTTTTGAAAAAATTTAAGCCGCTGAACCAAAATTTTTACATGCACCTTGGCTTATTTTTTTTAGATAATTATCAATCTTTTATAATTAATTACTCTTATTAGTTTGTTAGTATTTCTGCTTGTCGACAAATTACATCAGATTATTGAAAATTTTGCATTTTTATTTAATAGACTTAAAAGCATTCCAGGCTGCTTTTATTGTTTGTTCTATTTCATTCTCTCCATGGGCCAGTGAAACGAACAGAGCCTCGAACTGTGACGGCGCGAGGTAGACTCCCTGCTCCAGCATCGACTTAAAAAAGGCGCTAAAACAGGCTGTGTTGGACGAGCAGGCGGCAGCGTAATCATTTACGCTGCTGCCGGTAAAGAAAACGCACAGCATTGAGCCGACCCGGTTTAAATTTGCCTCAACCCCGTTGGCCAGCGCGGCTTCCCGCAGTCCTTGCTCAAGGGATGCTGATTTTCGCTCCAGTTCCTCATATATACCAGGCTGCTTCAATATTTCCAGGGTAGCTATGCCCGCCGTTACCGCCAGCGGGTTGCCCGACAGAGTCCCCGCCTGGTAAACCGCTCCCGCGGGCGCTACGCACTCCATTATTTCGCGTTTGCCTCCATAGGCGCCCACGGGCAGTCCACCGCCTATTATCTTGCCCAGGCAGGTGAGGTCGGGCGTTACCCCGTATAACTGCTGCGCCCCGCCGTATGAAACGCGAAAACCTGTCATCACCTCGTCAAAAATAAGGACACTTCCGTACCTGGCGGTAAGATTTCTCAGCCCCTCCAGAAAGCCGGGCGCCGGGGGAATTACTCCCATATTGCCCGCCACCGGTTCAACAATCACCGCCGCAATATCCTCTCCTTCTAATTTGAACACTTCTTCCAGGTTTGCCAGGTCGTTAAAGCCTGTTACAATAGTGTTCGCCGCAGATCCGGCGGGAACTCCGGGACTGGTGGGAATGCCCAGAGTCAATGCGCCCGAGCCGGCTTTAATTAATAAAAAGTCTGCATGCCCGTGGTAGCACCCCTCAAATTTGACTATCTTGTTTCGGCCGGTATATCCGCGCGCCAGTCTGAGCGCGCTCATAGTGGCTTCAGTACCGGAGCTGACCAGGCGGAGCATCTCCACTGACGGAACAGCCTCAGCAACCATGGACGCCAGTTTGGTTTCCATTTCTGTGGGTGCGCCGAAACTGGTCCCCACATCTCTTAAGCACCTTTCCAGCGCCTCTGCCACGTGCGGGTGCCGGTGGCCCAGGATC
>Ga0116191_1001342_pt1 | contig 20080 bp, 10 predicted proteins | sample AD_UKC111_MetaG_FD_89897 | JGI IMG/M metagenome (GOLD analysis project Ga0116191, IMG submission 89897) | Active sludge microbial communities of municipal wastewater-treating anaerobic digesters from Hong Kong - AD_UKC111_MetaG | ecosystem: Engineered > Bioreactor > Anaerobic > Digestate... | reverse complement strand
TAATGTTTTTGCTTATCCCCACTAAATATCGCCTGAGCCATTGAAAGGGCTTGGAGACAAAATCATTGGTATTCACCTACAAAATCAAACAAGACAAGGTGAAACAGTCTTACACCATTACACCTTGTCTGCTTATCGTCGTTGATAAGAAATACGATGGGAAAGTGACGTTTATTTCATGAAAGTGATGCCGTCTACGTGCTCGCCGACGAAGATATTGGCATAGTCGGCGGTCTTATACCATTGCAGTTTGCCTGGCATATCATCGTAAATGGCTTTACCATTGATTCGAAGATTCTCAAATCGGATGTTGCGCACCATGCGACTGTCGTCATATCCAGCAATGATAGACATTGCCGCGTTGCGCCCGTTGTATGATACGTTGCGGAACGTGATATCCTCGATGCCACGACCTGGTGCATGACAATATTTACGGTTATAACACACACGCATGTTGATGAGCATTCCTTTGCGGATATCCTCGATGCGCACGTTGCTGAAAGTGACGCCGCGCACGAGATTGTTATCGCCATCATTGATGCCGATGCAGCCCTGATAATCAATCTGATTTTCGGCTTGGTCGAGAATGTCGATATCATCATACGTCACATTCTCAATCACCTCGCTGCGGTCGATATCGCCGTGCAGACCTATCATGATTGGATGAGCCACATCCGCCCAATACACGGCACCATGCACTGAGATGTTGCGGCAACCGCCATGATAACCCAGACGGGTGCAATAGATTGTGGAACAGTCGTCGCTGGTGCGACAGAAGACATTGTCATAAGTCACGTTGCTGCTAGCGAACACGTTCATGCCGTCGCCCCAATTATACCAACTGATGACCTTGGCATTCTTCACAGCCACCGAGTCGGACCCACCGACGGGAATCTGCGTAGTGAGAGGTCCGTCTATGGAAACGTGTTTGGAATATTTCACCATGATGCCCTCGTGATGTCCTGGATCCACGATGCCGTGACCTATAATCCTTACATCGTGCGCCTGATAGACTGAGAACCATCCACAAATCACGGCCCCGCCATCGATGAACACCGTTTTGCCCGATGGTACGGCTATCGAGTCGCCTTTGAAATCGTGCAGACCTGGTCCGAAATACATCAGGTCGCGCTCCTTCACTTTAGGTTTTTCTATGATGCGGTCGGCGAATAATTGCAGATTATGAAACCTGTCGCCGTTTATTTCCACCGACAGATAGCGTGGTCGGTCGAGCGTAAAAATAATGGTTCTACCCTCTTTTCTCCCTTTGATATTGAAGGAAAGCGGACGGATGCAGCAGCTGTCTATGTCAGCATGGTTGCTAGTCACCGACACTTCCACCTGCCCATCGAAGTCAAATTTTGCGACCGATGTATTCTCAGATTTGTGCTTACCGTTCTCAACATTGTCCACCATGAATAAATATGTTGGTACCGATTGCCATTCGCCACCTATCATGCGCACTCGCACCGTGAAGTCATCATTCTGTTTCACTCCGTCGGGAATGGAATAGGTAAACATTTTGCCACCCCTTGCAACAAGCGCGACTAAAATTAAAATCAATATAGATATATTTCTCTTTATCATATAAGTTTTATTTATATTAATACGTTTAAGACCATCAAGTCACTTAACTTTTTAGAAGAATGACTTATTTATCGGTTTGATTAAGAAAGTCAGTTCATAGTCTCGATAAGGAACCTGATACACGGGTAATGGCAATGCGCCCCAACTGTCGATACAGCCCAATCCCGACTGCACCTTATCTATGTTGACAAACGTTGCACCCGAATTATTCAGTTGCGACGAGTGCATTTGCTGCTCCTTCCATCCCCGATCAAGTTCCTGTGTGCTGTAAGGCAACACAGATGTTGTAAACGGGCACGTCGAGGTAATCTCAATCCCATCGCCCGAAAGATTGGTGATCCTCAACCATCTGACATCGGTTTTGCTTCCGCTTTCCTGTGGTCGGACGTAAGGGAAATATTGTTCCGACACGCTCTGGTGATAGATACCCAATTTCGTATTGCTGTTACGATCTGCATAGTTTTCCATAGGTCCTCTGCCATAATATTCCATTTTACTGAATTTCTCGGGCATCACCAATTGCATCCCGAACCTGAACATATTCGATATCTTGATTGTATCATTGGCAATGAGACGTTGCGTGATTTCGATGCAACCCGCATTGTTGATGGCGTATGCCACATTCAACAGAGCCTTCACATCAGGCATCTCATATTCAGTGTTGATAATTGTAATCGAGCCAACTACGCTGTTTTAAGAAATGCTTCAATACCACAAAATACCTAATAGTGGATGTTACCATTGAGTTGTTCCATCAGTTTCAGAGCCAACAGACCGGTATACGCTTTCAAGAAAATCTACGCTACCATTCCCTCAGGGCTAAAGAACGACTTGCGACCACATTTCTTGCACGGATATGCTATCCTTAGACCCTACCTCTCTGCTATTTTTTACGAAATAGAAGTTGGTTATATAAGCATAATAAAATTTTATGATTATTTGAGTAATAAGATTATTTATTCCCAGAGAAGGTGTTGAACGAATGAGGTGAAAGAATAACATGAAGGTATCGTTTCCCGATTTTTATTGTCATTGGTTTGGCCTGATTGGTGAAGTTCCCTGCAATGACCAATATGTTATGCTCATTCGTCTTGAAAACCATAATCGGTTCTTTTCCGTCTATATCGCAGTTCGCAATAAGTTGTGTTCCATCTTGTATATAATAGCAGAAATGTTTTGCTGCATAATATTCGGGTGTCAAAACGTATGTTTTAGATTTGCTGTTCACGTGTATGAGACCATTCTGCTTCCAGCCCCATGTGCTTGAACCGTCGTCTGCGATGATGGCATTCCAAAAAGTATATGTATCACAACCTGCTGCGAGATAATGGCATATCAGACCGAAGGTGTGTTCTGCAGCCTTCCAACTGAAATCGCCCCATCCGCATTCGCTTTCGCTCTGCATATATTTGTATTGTGGATATTTTGCACGTATAGCTGCAACGATTTGTCCGCCCTCCCATTGAAATGTTACACCTTTTGCATATTTCATTACTTCTGGATTGCCGATAATAGAATCAACGATGTCTTTGTGGTTCGTATTGAAAGTGCCGATGTATAATGCAACATCTGGATGCAGACGTGCCAAAGTAGGTCCAAGATATTTGCCATTAAACAGTGCAGATGCCTTTGCCGTCCATGTGCAGCCTGGATATGGTGTGAAGGAGTAAGCTTCATTTTGATACATTACCTTGGTGATATGGATGTTTTGTGACTTGTATGCATCGATGAACTTGCAGAAATAGTGGGCGTAAGTGTCGAGATACCGCGAGTCCATAATCATTTGGTCGACTTTGAAAGTCGGTGCTTCCAGTTCTTTTTTCAGCCCGTTGGTCGGGGTGGAAGACTGGGCATAGTGGTGATTGGTTTTCATCCATGTGGGAGGACTCCATGGCGATATCCAGAATGTCATGTTCGAATTGTATTTCTGAGCTCTGTGAATGTAGGGGATAAGTGTCTTCATATCGCGGTCTACATTGAAAAATCGCAATCCGAAATCTCCGTCTAATGTGTCGCAGCTGTACCATGAGCGTGCATAGTCGTTGGCATTCATCGGGATTCGGCCGATGGTGAATTTCAAGTCGCCCTGTGGGCTGAAAAGCATTTGCAGTACTTTCTCCTGTTCTGTTGCAGGCAATGTGTTGAGAGCATCCCATCCCAATTCGTTGAAGCATGTGCCCCATGACTTGAATGCCATGCCTTCCTCGTCTGTTTTGACTGCGGCATCAACGATAGAAGCTTTATCTTTCGTCGTTTTTACTTTGGATTGCCGCCACACATTCCCGTCCGTACTTTGGGTCCAGGTGAATGATTGCGCATGTGCATTTTGCGTCATTAATACAGTTGCGGCTATAATCCACAAAATTTTTTTAGTCAAATCCATGATGTTCTGATTTTTATTTGTTTGTATTTTTGCTGTTACTTAGAGTTCACCATTTATTCAATTTTTAGTTTCCAATATTCAGCCAGTCGGTGCAGCTCTTCATTTGTTAGTTGGATGACGGCACCGTGTTTTGGGGAAGTGAAGTTTGTGGTCTTCATGACGCCTTCATTGAAATGGCCCAGATTCTTAAAGCTGACGAAATCCGATGTTTCGGCAAAACCGAAATTATGAGGTTTGACACTGAAAACATCGTACATCAACACCCATTTGTCTTCCCCGATTCTTTTCCACACATTTGGAGCTTCGCAGGCACGGGGCTCGGAATCGTAAAAACGAGGGTCGTAAGTATAGTTTTCATTGATGCGGTCGCTGACGGCTTGCTTGATTCCCGATTTGGCATCATGAGCCACATAGAAGAGATGATATTTGCCATTGAATTTGGTAATGTCACCGTCGATGGCTGATATGCGTTCATCAGGATATTCATACAATACTCGTGGCAATGTTTCTATTCTGTCGAAAGCATCGTTCACATAGCAGTAATACAGTTTGTTTGCTTCATTTTTAAAGCGCATGGTGAAGTAAATCATCAGTTTCTCCGCCTTGTCGTCGTATGCGACCTCCGGTGCCCATACACATCCTATGTCTTTCAATCCTGCCGACAGACTGTCGAAACGTATTTCGTGACGTTTCCAGTGTATCAAATCCCATGATTTCATCAGCACGAGTCCCCTATTGTTGCCCCATCCGTATTCCTTGCCGTCGCGTTCCCATTCGGTTTTACGGTATCCGGCCTGTTGCGCATATATGTGCAGGTCGGTCATCGACAGGTAGAAAGCGCCGTCGGGACCACGGAGGATGTGTGGGTCACGTATGCCTTTTTGTTCCGCTATCGTATCCCCAGCGATGACAGCTCTTCCTTCATTAAGCGCCGTAAAGGTGTATCCGTCACGGCTTACCGCTATATGTAGTCCATGGTCCTCGTCTTTATGGAATACCATCAGATAAGCGCTCATGTCTTTTTCTTTGGGTACAGCATTCCGATAGACGAAATGGCGGAACGACGCTTTGCCAGTACCTGCCGAGAGCAATGCGATACGGAGCGCATTGAATCCGCCGTACACATTATGATTCATTTTTGATACGTCGATGCCGTCGGCAATGGTCATCCAGTTAATCGAGTCCCTGCTTACGCAGATACAAACATCATTGCCTCTGTTGTGTATTCTGACCATGAAATGTTTGCCGATGGTATTTTTAAGTGTCTGTACATGTTCCGCATCCCTGTATATGCAGAACGTCTTTCCGTCGGTTGTTGCTCCTGCAAAGGCTTTCTCGTTGTAATAGAGCATAAGCCCAGCCTTATTGTTCTTCCCTACACTGATTTCGGTTTGGGCAATATAGTTCTTGTCCGTGGGATTGACAAGCATGAGGCGTGCATCCGCAGGTGATGTACCTTTGCCGCAGACTGTCACAGAATTGTTGCCGAATGTGAGAGACTGAGGAGCGTATTCTTTCCAGAATGACCATTGCATGCCCAAACAATGACTGTCGAACTCATCACTAAGTTTCATTCCATTATTTTCGGTAGAAACAGAGGGCATGGATGTCATGTCGCCATATTTGATTTTGAGCCATCCGTCCGAAGTCCATTCCACAGGTTCGATAAGTGTGGAGCGCCCCAACGTGTGATATCCGTTGGGATAGGCATGATACACCGCCCACCAGTTGCCTTCGGCATCATCGATGACAGTCGCATGCCCTTTAGACCACCAGATATCATTTGCGCTGTAAGTATGTATGAGCGGATTGTATGGCGAATTTTCCCATGGTCCAAGCGGAGATTTGGAACGCGCCACTACGGCAGCATGACTTGTAGGCACACCTGCTGTACCGCCTTCGGCACTTATCATATAATAGTATCCACCATGGAACAGAAATTTGGGCGATTCAAGATATTCCCCCTCCACTTTCCATTGCTTGGGTATAGGCCAGCCGTCGTATGCCTTTCTCATCTCGCCGACAGCCTTCAGCCCGTCACTTGAGAGAGCGACCATCCATCCATTGTTGAAATAAAGATAACGGTTCCCGCTGGTGTCAGCCACATGCCCTGGGTCGATGAGGTAATCGCCGCCATCGCTGTTGGCAGTAAAATTGCTGCTCTTTTTCACATTGATGTCTACGGGCTTGCTCCATCTCCCACTGATGCTATCGGCATATATCACCCAAATGGAAGAGCCGTGAGGGTAATATATATAAAATCTACCACCATATTTCACCAAATCGGGTGCGGCAAGACTCATGACATCAGTCTGGGCTATTCGCCGCATCGGCTGCCAGTTGACCAAGTCATGCGAATGCCAAATCAGCAGTCCCGGACTGAAATAAGAGTGGGAATGAGTCATATAATAGTCGTTGCCATCGCGCACGATGGTGGGGTCGGGATAGTCGCCCGCCACAATCTGTAAGGGAAATTGCTGCGCACACATCCGCGATACAGACATTATGACCATCAACGTGAATATTATTCTCTTCATCTTTGCTAATAATAAATCCCTGTAAATCTCAAGATAGAAATTGATGAAACCTGCAGGGACATGTTGTTTACCTGAAAAATAACTTTTTACCAACCAGGATTCTGCACCAGTTTACTGTTCAGACGTATCTGTTGCAAAGGTATTGCGTCCAAATAATCACGCTGTGTATAGAGCAAATTATCAGCTGGTACGGCGATGGAGCGTCCATAATCAGGATCATTCACTCCTGTTCCAGTATAGACACCATATGCAAGCGGGTATTTCTCTGGATAATAACAGGGTTCACCGAAGTAAGTGCGGTCGTTGGCTTTTTCTGTGGTGTAGGCAGTATTGAGCACGTGGCGGCCCAGTTTCTGTCCGCGTAGGTTGATATGTGCAATGCCCCAACGCTTCAGGTCGTCCATACGGAATCCTTCACCAAAGAGCTCGCAAGCTCGCTCTCGACGTATCTCATCCATCATTGTCATTTTATGGCACACGGTTTTATTGGTGTTATAGTCCCACCATCCAGCGTCCCACACATCCTTGATAAGAGCGTTGGTGAGATGTGCCACCCGTGCACGGTCGCGTAATTTGTTGATGGAGATATTTAGGTCACCATCGGAGATGGAACCGTTGCCCAATTCACATGCAGCTTCGGCATAGTTCAGATAAACCTCTGCAAGTCTCAGAATAGGCCAATCGGCACTCTCTGTCTTATCCGCACGATTTGCACCTTCAATGAGATATTTGCGACTGCCATAACCATAAAAGTTGGTATTGCCACGTAAGGTAGGCTTGAATATTCCACAAGAACTGATATAGACGGGGTCGGAAGCATTAAATACATCATTGTTTTGTGGAAATATGGGGGTAGGATAAGGTTGTCCCAGAACCGTACATTGACGGCTGTCTTCTGTACGACTACTCCATGTAGTGCGGTCAGGACAATATGTGGTACCCGTGAATCGGAAATCACGGTTGCGGTATTCACCGACAAAACTACTCCAACCTTCAAAGTCCGGATTGTTTTGCGCATCGCTCATGTTGGCAGTTTTACTGATGCGAATAGGCAGACCGTTGCTGCACAGGAACGATTCACCGAACTGAGTACTGATGCCCACTGCCTGCCAAGTGATGACGGTGTGCGAGATATTCATTCCACTTCGTTTCAAATCATAGTCATATTTCTTGCTGATGATAAACTCTTTGTTCGTGCTTTTGCCTGCGCCTTTGAAATTGGCGATGTTTCCACCCTTGTCGTCGATATTGAAAAGATAATAATAGCTAAGCGAATCGCACTGGTTCCATAGAGTATAAGTGCCCTTGTCGGCTTCGTCCATCACAGCCTTCGACATCTGTTTGCTTTCTGTGAGCATCTGTGTTACAGACGGATAACCTTCGGGCTTCACTGTACCTGCGCCTTTTTCTGTTCCGTCACCGTCCAAATCGAAACCTATGCTTGGGACATATTTTTCCCATGTGGCTTCATATAACAATACACGTCCTAGGAAAGCTTCAGCTGCCTCTTTGCTGATGTGCCCTTTGTCGTCTGCAGAGATGGAGGTCTCTTTAGGCAACAGTTCGATGGCCTTGCGCAAATCACTGATAATGAAGTTTGCCACCTCGTAACGACTGTTGCGTGCACCATATAAAGACGCATCACTCACATCCATCACGTGGTCGATAATAGGCACACCGCCAAAAGTCTTCAACTTGTCAAAATAGTCAAAAGCACGGAAGAAATAAGCTGCACCAACAGAAGCCGCTATCTTCGTCTGGTCACCGCTATAAGTGTCGGCCTTAGTGAGCAGAATATTATATTGGCGAATGTTGTTGAAGTTCCATGCTCCATTGTTTTCTGGAGCTGTGCCGCCACCATTGCTGCTCAAGCCTCCGATGTCAGTGCCACGGTCCATTGCATTGTAATCCCAACCGGGAAGATTGTTGATGAATTGGTTTGCCGCTTGTCTGAACTGGTCGGCATTCTTAAAAACGATAGCCTCTGTGCCCGTGTCCATGGGTTCTTTATCAAGGAAGTCGCTGCAAGCCGACAAGGAAGCCAGCATGGCAGAAGCCAAGAATATTTTATTAATGATTGATTTCATAATGAATTGATATTAACTGTAAACTAAAAAACGATTAACTAAAAAGTGACATCAAGTCCGAAAGTCAGTTGACGGCTGAACGGGAATGTGTTGTTACTGGCCTCTCCATATTCAGGATCGTATCCATCTTTAACCTTTGTCCATTCCCACAAGTCATCACCAGAGAAATAAATGCGTACCTTGTTGATACCAGCCTTGGAAGTCCACAGATGTGGCAACGTATAACCGATGACAAGGGATTTCAGTCGGATATATTTATTGTTCTGTACACTCACGTCACAGTTTTGATAGTTCCATCTGTTAAATGCCGCATCACGTGAAGCAATAGCATATTGAGCGGTAGGATTATCCGTAGTCCACATTTTCCCCATAAAGGTTTTATTCTGCATCACATAATTCACCACCCATGGTGCATAGAAATAACCTGAACGCAACAATTTCTGTTTGCCCACGCCCTGGAAGAATACGCTGACATCCAAGCCCTTCCATTCTGCACCAGCCTTGATGCCGAAAGACATACGTGGGGCTGCGTCACCTGCATAATAGATATCATCGCGCGTAATCGCACCGTCACCATTGACATCCACATATTTACGCGCTCCTGGGCGGAGGGTATTTGTCGTCTTGCTACGTGGGGCAGGCAAGATGTTGCCTGTCTTCGGCCCTGTATGGTCTGCATTCCAATAATACTTTTCATAATATGCGTCCACTTCTTCCTGTGTTTGGAAAAGCCCATCGGTACGATATGCGTAAATGGAATATTGCGGTTTGCCGATAAGGCGATTGTTGTTCATGCCTGCATAAGGCACTGCCTCGTTGTTTGTCAGCCTCATCACTTCAGACCAAGCGTCGGAGAGTTGGAAACCTACATTGTATTTAAAGTCTGAAATCTGGTCACGCCAATTGAGAGAGAATTCCCAACCACGGCCTCGGAACTTGCCATCGTTAACTTTAGGTGCTGAAGCACCGAGCACTGCAGGATATTCCACGCTAATGAACATGCCATTGTTAGTCTTGATAAAATAGTCGAACGAACCATTCAGACGGTTATTCAGAAAGCCGAAATCGATACCGAAATCGTGGCTGTCGATCGTTTCCCATGTGCGTTGGTCACTAGTCATGGAACCAAGCCACATTGTGGACTGCATATTTGGCGTAGTGCCGAAAAGAGCTGTGCCAGTGCTTATTGTGGCATATCGTTCATAATTGCCGATGCCCTCTACACTACCAGTTTTACCATAGTTGTAACGCAGTTTCAATTCACTGATCCATGAGATATCTTTCATGAAATTTTCACGCAGCGGTCTCCAATATCCCGACACCGAATAGAAATTTTTCCAACGCTGAGAATCAGACAGCTTTGACGAACCATCGCGTCTGCCCAGAAGCTCTACACTGTATCTGTCGTCATAAGTATATGAGAGACGGGTAAGGTATGACACCAATCCCCAGGAATTTCTTCCTCCTGCTGCTCCATTGTTGTCTCCTGTTACAAACACGTTCAGGTCTTCCAATCCTGAGTCTGCATAGAGAGGACCTTTATTCCTACTTGCTGAAAGTCCCTTATATGTTTCCTGCTCCGCGGTCATACCTGCCATCGCCGATACTCGATGTAATCCGGCAAAAGTATTCTCATAGTTCACGAAACCACCCAGGTTGATATTTTCCCAACGTTTATTATACTGAGACATGCTGCCAGGAGCGTTACGGTTGCCCGTCATTGTGCCAACCCAGTCATAATATTGAATTTTGTATACCGTGCTTTGATTGTTGGCTTCCACCAACTTGTATGCACCTGAAGCCCGTATAGAAAGTCCTTTGACGTATTTGGAGAGATCATAAATGCCCTGAATGTCACCGCGCAATGTGGTGAGCTGGTATTTGTTGGTGCCACCATGCTCCAGTCCGCCTATTGGATTGCGGTTGCCGCTGAAGGTATCGTAAGGGTCTCCGTTCTCATTATATACAGCCCAGAACCATGTATCCATCCAACCAGAACCTACATCTGTAGACGGAGACTGCACATCCCTCTTCTCATAAGAGATATTGGTCTGCAATTTCAACTCCTCTGTTGCCTGATAATCTGCATTGAGTCGTGCGCTCCATTTCTTTTGCCCGTCATAAGCAGGTTTCAATTGCGATTGTGCGCTCTCGTAACCCAACGACAGACGGTAGCCAAATTTCTGGTCAGCTCCCGATATGCTCACGTTATGCTTCTGCGAATTAGCTTGGCCATAGAGATAATCCATCATGTAGTTATTGGAATTCCAACGCTCCACACGCTTGCCGTTTTGTAGAGTCAGCACTTTACCGTCGCGTAGCGCATTGAACAAAGCCTCACCTTTATATATACGTGGTGCGCCAGTGGCCGGGTCAATATCACTGGTATCAGTCGTGGCACCTCCAAAAGAATTGAATATCCACCAATTCATTCGTTTATGGATTTCTTCCGGGTCGGTTTCGCCAGAAGTCACCGCTGCATCATTGTATTGTGCCTCATAAAACATATCCAGCCATTCTTTATTATTCGTCATCGGCGACTGGATGCCATCGATGGTACGGCTGAAAGAACCGTTGTACGTAATGACTGCTTTCCCTTGTTTGCCACGTTTCGTTGTTACAAGAACAACACCCGATGCGGCGCGAGAACCATATATGGCAGCTGATGCGTCTTTAAGTACAGATATATTATCGATATCATTGCCATTGATTGAGTTCAATTCATCTATGGAGCCTGTAACGCCATCGATAATGATGAGCGGACTGGAACTTCCGTTGACAGATATGGAACCACGAATCTGCATGGCGGAGTTTTCACTGCCAGGCCGAGTTGAAGAGCGAGTAACAGTGAGTCCAGGAATTTCTCCTTGCAGTGCAACAACGGTACTGGATACAGATCGGTCCTTATAAACCTCGTCACCTTTAATCTGACTGATGGCACTGGTCAACGAAGCTTTTTTCTGAGTGCCATAACCCGTTACCACCACCTCGTCGAGCACGCTGCGATCCTCGGTCATCGTAATGTTCACGCTGCTTTTGTTACCCACGGTCACTATCTGTGGCTTGTAACCGATGTAGGAAACAACAATGGTCCCACTTGCATTAGGAAGAGAGAATACACCATCCATATCGGTGACGGTGGCATGATTTGTGCCTTTCACTTTGACTGTAGCACCAATGACCGGTTCGCCATTGGCATCCACGACCTTGCCCTTCAGGGCATGTCCTTCCTGCTGAACGCTCTGCACCACCTCGTTGGCGGCACTTACTTGAAAAGACGGGCAAACCGACATCAAGATGACAGCCGCAATTAAATTTCTTTTGTTCATAAGTTATTAGTTTGATTGATATGATAAAATTACATATTTATAGCTTTACTCACTTTCATGGTTCACCATGAGACGTGTCCCAAGCACACAACTTCGGCAATGCCCATTTTGCGCATAATGGATAACAGTTCTGTCCTCATCTGAGAATAGTACGTTGCGATAATTTCGTATTTTGAAAAGCAGATTTCATTCATGGCTATGTTTCTAATTACTGATTAAATAGATTTTCGGTTGCAAATTTAGGACGAAAATCGACACCTTCAAAGCATTATCGCATCACTTATATTCGAATCCGCTTAAACCACAAATGTTTGTTTATAAATTACTGATTTATATTAAGTTATAAAGTTATTTCAATTGTTTGTTTACCTTTAAACAAACAATTGAAGTCATGTTAGCCACATAATTTCACTACCATCGGCATTTGTTTACGATGTGTTGCTGACTGATGATATTTTATGGCTAAATAAAATTAGGTTGAATTCTTTTCTCAGAAACCAATTAACCTTTTGTTTGTTGCCTTCATTTTACAGACCCACATGTTGTTATTCAGCGATTTGGATGTGGAGGCAATTTGCAGGGGACCATATCATTACGGCTAAGAGTTCCTGCCGTTTGTTCTGTGTTCCCTATCGAACTGCATGAAAAACGCCCAGCGGAATGGTTCTAGCTGAGTTCCAGTGATTGCTTGTGTATACGGCATGAACAGCAAAAGAGTACCTTCTCATAGGCAGATGAATGGACGAAATATGCCGAACTGCTATTTTTCACTCTAGTGATACACGTTTTTCACTCTAGTGATAAACATTTATCACTCTAGTGAAAAATGATTGGAAACCAACTCTGTTTATGTTACCTTTGCATTATGAATTTATTTGAAAGCGCAAAAGGGCTAGGCGGAATTAAGATATGTCGCAAGTGCATGCCACCCTCTGCAATGCCTACTGCTTGATAAGGCGATAATAAACCGCAAGCAATAAGGAACAAGTAAGAGGGACAAGAAAATGCCTTCATAGATGAATCGCTGATACTCAGCAAAATGAGCTTATGAATGGAGGCATTTTCGTTTATGGCTTTCTGCTCTTCTTGATGTAATCTTTCGGCATCATACCTGTAAACTTCTTGAAAGATGCCACGAAAGAGGAACGTGAACGGAAACCGCAAAGTTCATAAAGCGTGCTGATAGTGTAACGGGCATAAGCAGGATCAGCTGCCATGCGTTTGAATTCCTCTACACGATATTCGGCTATATAGTCATAATAGTTGCGGTGCATGAACTGTGTGAAGAGTTGGGAAAGTTCGTGACCGGAGCATCCTATGGACTTTGCTATATCCGCCATCTGCACTCCTGCATTCATATATGGTTTTTTATCTTCCATATATTCACGAAGACGCTTCGACAATGCTTTCACTTCTGCCGTGTCCATGCGGCTGTTCTGATATTTCACAGGCTTCGGAATGAAACGTTTCCAGATATATTCCTTGTTATAATGACGGCAATAGATGATATGCACAAGCAACGATGCCGCAAGGAGCAAAATGAAGAACCAGAAGATTGCATTATAGGTATAAGGCACGCTTACAGCAATGACTGTGCTTATCTCTGGCATTCCCATTGCCTCGATGTGCAGTTTGTAATCACCAGCAGGCAGCGAATGATAAAACAAGGTGCGGTCATAACGGGCCACACGCCATTTGTCATCGTAACCTTCCAACTTATAACGGAATACAATTCCCTTGGTATTGCCATAGAGAAGTGGTGAGAAGCGCAGCGACATCTCACTGTTGTAACGGCTCAGCCGCAACTTTCCATCAAACACCACACCATTGGTTTCGGCATCAGTATACCAATGATCGGTCTGTATCTCGGTCAATATGATAGGGATATGCTTGTACCTATTTTTCATCATATCACTGCACCGTGCATAGACAAGTCCCCCGTTGGTAGCAGCCCAAAACTGACGTTGACTGTCTACAAAAATTGAATGTGACTGGAATTGAAGATTAGACAGCCCGTCTATGTATCCAAAGCGACGGAATCCAGATTTGTCTTCGAAGAAAAGTCCATCTTCGGTACAAAACAAATATTGCCCGTACCCCAATTTTTTGAAGTATAGTACTGCAGGCATCCTATATTCAATATTCAATGTCATCATCTGTGTTTGACCCGAAACAGTATTGTAGACGACGGGGAAACCGTGTTGTGGGTTTATCAGCAGACACTGATGGCCATAATTCGTGATGGAGAGCAACAGGTTCATATCGGCAATCCTTCTAGGAATGCCCTGTACCGAGATGCTTTGTGTTTCAGGAATGTAAAGGCAGATGCCGCCACGGGTGGAAATCCATCCAGTGCCATTGTCATCGAATCCAATGCAGAAAGTTTCATTATCAGGCAACTGGGAATTATATGAAGTGAAAAGTTTCAGTCTGTTGTCAGCTACATCATATCGTGCCAATCCCATCGATGTACAAATCCAAACATTGCCATGGCGGTCAGGCACCATCAGATAGACATTGCTACCTGCAAGTTGCGATGTCACATCTTGATGCTCTTCTGACAAGGTAACTGCATTCAAAATATGCAAACCTCCACCTATCGTACCCACTAAATACGAGCCGGCAGTGCGTAACAACTGTGTCGCGACGTTGGCTTTTAGCACATCTCGCCCTACCGTCTGTACATTGCCGCCACTACGCGGCACCACATAAAGCCCATGGCGAGTACCTAAGAGTACACGATTGCCATCAAACAAAAACGAGCGCACGTTGAGTGTGCTACTATCAAAAACTCCCGGTATGGTGAAGGTATGAAAAGTGCGGCGGTTATAGGCAGTGTAGTCGAGTCCAAAAAAGAGATAACCAATCCAGTCCACGCCCATATCATCTCGATAAAAGACATAAGGACTGTCGAATCTGAGTTTCGTCACGCCTGGAATATCCTGGCTGGAATATCTGCGGGAAATCATGTTACCTGCGAGCGATATCTCAAATGCTCCGTTGGAACCAGATGCGACCAACAGATGTCCTTGACGGTCGCACGAAAGATCATTGACATTCTCCCCAACGTCGATATATTCATGATAATGATGATGATGCACGTCGAATTCCAACAATCCGTCACCTGATGTTCCTACAAAGACCCTTCCCGAACTGGAAACGGCAATTTTGCCAATGTTTTTTTTGCCGCCTGCCTGATAATAAGGATAGTAATATCCGCCTGATTTCGTATTCGGGTTGAGTGAGACAATGCCTCGGTCGGTAGCTATCCAAAGCACATCACCACCCTTGGTATGCAGAATGGAGATGTCACGGACACGTTTGTCCCTGATACCACCATCACGGAACATTTTTACATACTGTATCTTTTCATTGTTCAATGCCAACAGTCCGCCTTGTGTACCTATATATATTGTGCCGTTGACACCGCGTTTCAAACATGTAATTTCAAAATCTATGTCATCCTTGTACACCTGTTTCATCGTCAGTCCGCGCTTGTCCAGCCGCCATAGTCCCATCTTGTTACTCACGAGCAACGTCTCTGCATTTTCCTCTACGATACCACTCACCCAGCATTTTTCACTCTGACTCTGCACGGGAAAAGGGATATTCACAATGTTTGTTCCGTCGAAGCGGTCTACACCCAGCATGGTGCCGATATACATATATCCTTTGCTATCCTTGAAAAAGCATTGCACAGAACTGCTCGACAGTCCTTCCTCGGTGGTAATGCTGCTCATGGTTTCATTCTGTGCATGCCCCATACGAGGTAACAACAAAAACAATAACAAATATATGTATTTCATGATACTGTCTGTTATGAATATGCGAATTTAAGAAAAATAATTAAGTCATAGCAACTCCAAGTATACAAATTAGGATAATTTCACAAAATGTCAAGTATAAATATCATGTACAACATTTATATATATCTTACGCCACCAGCATAGACTCCTTTTATAAATTGTGCTTTAATTTGAGCAGCGCCTCCAGATAATAATAGTCGGCATAGATGATGCTTGCGTCAATCTCACCGCCTGCGGGATGGTTGCCCGTGCTGTGCATGAGAAACGAGACGTTGCGCTTGCCGCTCTGATAGCGAGGTGTGCTGAGCTGAGCGAGTGAGGTGATGGCAAACTGGCGATACTCCTCGCCCTTGTCGCCACCCACATACCGGCTCAAATCGAGCAAAGCCGATGCCACCACACATGCCGTGGAAGCGTCTTTGGCTGCCTGCGGGTCGGGGTCGTCCATATCCCAACGGGGAATGAGGTCGTCGTTGGTTTCATGCAGACGTTTGAGATAAATATCCGTCACCTTTTGGGCGAAGTCGAGGAATACGCGGTCGTGGGTGTAACGATACATCATCGTGTAACCGTAAATCGCCCACGACTGTCCGCGCGACCACATCGAATTGTCTGAATAACCCTGATGGGTGACGCCCTTGATGAAATCTCCACTGATAGTATCGTAGACTGCCACGTGATAACAAGAGCCGTCGGGACGGAAGTGATGTTTCATCGTGGTGGTGGCATGCATGATGGCGATATCGCGCAATAGCGGATTGCCACCGTTCTTTGCCGCCCAGAGCAACATCTCCAGATTGATCATATTGTCCATGATGGTGTTGTGGGGCCAGTGTCGCGGCTTCACTTCGCGCGGCCAACTGAGCAACGTACCAACTTTGGGATTGAAAAGCGTGGCGAGTGTGTCTGCAGTATCGAGTATCGTCTGTTTATATCCATTATCATGATTCTGCTCGTAACCCTTGCCGAACGAACAAAACACCAAGAAACCGAGGTCGTGGTCGTAAGCGGGACGGTGCGCGAGATATTCCAACGATTGCGTGTATCCCTCTGCCTGTCGGCGGATGTTCTCGTCACTTGTGGCAGCATAGTCCATCCAGAGAATGCCTGGCCAGAAACCGGAGCACCACTCGTCGGGCGTGGCTTTGCGACAGTTCCATCCCTGCTGCTTGTCGCCAGCAAGAATGTTACGCGGCTCCATGGTGTAATCATACGTGCCGTCGGCGCGCTGCAACAGTTTGAGCGCACGGTTCACTTGATGGGCGCAATATGCCAGTTGCTTATCCACATCCAAAGTCTGTGCCGAGAGCGCAAAGTTCACGGCACAGACTGTCAATAACATACAAATCCTTTTCATTCGTTATCTTTTTATATAAAATACGAATGGATGAAGCTATATACTTAAAATATTAGACACTTTCCCTTTTCTATACATAGTTTATACATGTAAGGGACAAAATGTGAATTATTTTCTAACAATCATCTTTTTCCCGTTTACGATGTATATTCCGGGTTGCGAGATGTAATCTATTCTCATGCCTTGCAACGTGAAGATGCCCTGTACGGCAGCATTTGTAGAAGATGATGCATCGACGGATTCGATCCCTGTTGCAGTATCTTCATACACCACGGTGAACTGCGGCACGAGGTCGGCAGCGGCGAAGGTGACGGTCGCATCCTTGGCATTGACTACATCAGTGGCCTCCTTGGTATAGAATTTCGCCGAATTATTGTTGTTGGCCACGGCGGAAATCATTACGTTAAAAGTGTTGGTGGTGAGTGTCTTCACATAATTGGTAACGTCGATGGTGTTGGTCCATGAGCTCAACGTCTTGTAAGCATCGCCCAAAGCATCGGAGCCGTTGGCTTTGTTCCATTCGCCAGCCATTTTGAATGTTGCGATGGGTGTGGTGGCACGGGCTGCGATGATGTTGTCGGTTTGGTCGGTATACTTGGCATCTTCGGCAAACGTACCGGCGTAAGCGTATATATTCATGTTGGCGTCGCCCTTGATGCGCTCCGTGACGAGACGGATTGTCGCGCTCTTGATTGTTTTGGTCAAAGCCTCAGACGGGAATTGAAATGTCATCAGTCCAACGAAATCGGTGTTCTTGGTGGCATCCGTAGCGTCGGTGTAAGTCTTAATTTCCATTGTTTTCTCTGCCCCATGATTTGTGGTGTTGTTCAAACGCACGTAGGTGTCGGCAGTGGCAGTGGTGGCAGAAGTCTTCTGCGCTTCATCTTTTTCATATTCTACGGTGAGCTGCGGGATGATGTCGGCAGCTGCAAAAGTGATTGTGGCATCTTTGGCATTGCTGAAATCGGTCGCCTCTTTGGTGAATATCTTGTTGGAATTGTTGGCGTCGGCAGTCCTCGTAATCAGAATACTGAACTTGTTGCCCGACAAAGTCTTCACATAATCTGACAAGTCGATGGTGTTGGTCCATGCGCTCACCGTCTTATAGCCATCATCGATGGCATCGTAGACAATGGATTTATTCCATTCACCCGCCATCTTGAATGTGGCGATGGGCGTAGTGGCGCGGGCTGCGGTGATGTAAGTTTCCATATCCGCATATTTCGCGCTCTCAGTGAAATCGCCATTGAATGCATAAATATTGATATTGGCATCACCTTTGATGCGCTCGGTAACCAGTCGGAGCGAAGCGCTCTTGACAGCATAGCCGGTTTTTGGTGCTGTAAAATCAAACGACATCAGCCCCACGAAGTCGGTGCTCTTGGTGGCATCGTCGGCATTGGTATAGGTCTGAAGTTCCATCGTGGTCTCCGCCCCATGGTTGGTGGTGTTGTTTTTGCGCACATAAGTGTCGGCAGTGGGTGATGTAACAGATTTTTCCTGCGCTGTTGCGGGCACACTGGAGATGGCCAAGAGGGCTATCACTGACAAATTTCTAAGTAAATTCCTTGTCATAAGATGTATTGTTTAAATTAAAAGTATTTATTATAAGTACGGACGGACAGCATCCGCTTACGTAAACGAGGATCGTCATTTCATCACTTTTTTACCATGATGGATGTATATTCCGTGAGGCAAGTCGATGCCTTCCATTTTGATGCCTTGGAGATTGTAATAGGCATTATCCTCGTTTGTCGTGTTCTTGACATCGCTGATGCCCGTTGAATCATCGAGTTTGAAGCTGAACGATTTGGCTGCTGCTGCCGTGCCAAGTGACAGAAACGCACGGTAATAAGTGGTGTATGTGCTGCTGCCCATGGCATGGAACATGTCGGCATTGATGTCGAGTGCATACTTGTTGGAATAGGCTGAAGGAATCTCGTAAGCAAACGACCCCACATATTTGTCGCTGCCTGACACGGTCTCGTAATAGTTGGCGGGAGAAGAAACCACATTGGGTGTGGAGGCAGAAGGGATGAGGTAAAGTCCTGCCTCTGTGGCTTTGATGACCATCGGCGTACCTGCCGTGATGGTGCCACTTGCCGAAGCGAAGTGTGCGTAATCGTCGCTGTAAGAAGTGAATGTATAGGCTGTAAGTCCCAATGCTGTAAGGTCATCGGCTGTAACGTCGAAAGGCAGCACGCACGAGTTGTTGCCAGCTTTGAATGCGCGGGTGTAATCATAATACTTAGTGGATTTCGCCCCATCACTGGTCACGGTGGTTGATGTAGGAGCCACGCCGTCTTTATAAGCTGTGTAGACACCTGCCGCCACTTTCACGGCACCACTGCGCAAGGTAGGGAAATATTTATAATTGGTGGCGCTCATCAGGAATGTGCCTGTGAAACGGCTGAGCCAGTCTTCCCGAGTTGCCGTCTCGCCGCTTTGAAGCACTATGTTGCGGAAGTCGAGATTGGTGTAAGCGGATGGCAAATTGCCCATTGTGTCGAACATCAAATGGGAGATTGCCATTGTGGTGGTCTTCGTGGCATCCTTGATGGCGACTTTCGTGCCGCCCGTGCCACTCGATTCGATGCGGATGTTGTTGTTGCTCACATACTGGAAATTATTCGCCGCCAGTTCGGGATAGAGCGCGAGAATCTCGCCCAGATTGTAAAAGCCCACACGATAGACGGTTACAGCATTGGCATCCGTACTATAAAGGTAGAACTTGGCACCCGATACTTGCATCGTCTCTGCAACCAGATATTTGGTAAGCATCGTGGGGATGGCACTCAACGGATTCATAATCTCTACTTTGTTCCCGTTGCTCAGCGAGAATATGCACGGATTAGCGTTGCTGCTGGTGGCGGCATAACCCGATGTGCCGTCGATAGATAGGGCTGCAAGTTTGGCGGTATTCTTTGCTAGATTGGACGAAGCCTCGACCACGATGAATGCCTTGCTGCGGTCTATCTCCTGCGTGGTATTAAG
>Ga0116191_1001340_pt1 | contig 20091 bp, 21 predicted proteins | sample AD_UKC111_MetaG_FD_89897 | JGI IMG/M metagenome (GOLD analysis project Ga0116191, IMG submission 89897) | Active sludge microbial communities of municipal wastewater-treating anaerobic digesters from Hong Kong - AD_UKC111_MetaG | ecosystem: Engineered > Bioreactor > Anaerobic > Digestate... | reverse complement strand
ATCGCCCTTTCTACTTTGCGTATTAAAGGATATTTCAATTCTTATTCTATCTTACAGTTACTTATAGCTTCATTTTCTTGAATGTTTTTCGTTGTTAATTGTTTCTTCAAATTACCGCCAACGTTTTCGGGCTTGGCGAAGGTGGCGATTTTCACCACAAATGTTGATGCGGAGAACCAAACTTTGATTAACCACAAGTGTGCCTGCGGAGCACTGAACCGCCACTTTTGCCAAACCCGTGTTATGCGGTCGGCTTTCTTTTCTCACCATTGTTTCGTCACGTTTTTAAGTTTGTCGTTCTCGAATATAAGTAAAACTCTGTCAAGCGATATTGTGTCGGAATTGAAGTTCATATATTCATAAAGTCTATGGTCTTTTAGTTCGTTTTTAATCTGCGATTTTGTCAAGGCGGTTTTCTTTATAATTTCTATTAGTTGGTCAAGGTCGTTTTCTGTGTCTGTGTAACCTTCTTTTTGATAAGTCAATGTCACGCCTTGGTCAATGATTGAATATGCAGAAAACATTGTCACGAAAACCAAAAGTGCGAAACAAATCCAAAAAGCTATTTTCCACTTATTCATTTTTCAGTTTTTTTAAGTCCAGAGCTAAAAAAAGTCCACCTGTCAAACTGTGTATAATGCCAACTCCCCAATAAAACCAAAGTTGATAAATCGCATATCCTTCAAGTGCGTCAAAAATTTCAAATCGTTTATTCTTGATTGTTCCTAAAACTCCTTCACTAAGTGTTGTTGAAAGAAATGCAACAGTCCAACTGAAAAAGATAAATCCAAATGCTACTAAAAATCTGTTTCTGTTTTGTTTTGTCAGTTGGTTATAAATCAGTTTGGAAGTCAACCAAATTGAAATTGTCAGTCCGATTGGAATTGTCAACCAAATATGAATTCTTGCAAGTAGATATTCACTATTTGGAATTTCGTTTATGAACCAAAAAATGAAAATTGTCACCGAAGCACCAATTAAAATGTGTCTCGATAAAATTTTAAAAGTCTGTTTAATTTCTTCGTTCATTTTTCGTTTAGATGTCGTCTTTTAAGCTGCCGCATAACTAGTTTATATACGCAAATATAACGTACTTTTTTATGATTTTTTATTATAATCTTTTTTAATTCTATCTAATTGCGACTCGACTATTATATTTATTGGCGTTATTAAATGTGTATGCCCTAACGTTGTTTTTATATCACTATGTCCTAATAATTTTTGTATATACATTTTGACTGTGCTATTTTCTAATAAATGTGTATAGAAAAGTCTTTTGAAAAGTTACGTTTAACCTATTTGACCCACAATTTGTCAGTTTAGTACAGGATATTGAGGATAGAATGGTGAAGATTTCGGAAGGGAAATAAAAAGACGGTTCAAATATAATTAACAAGCCATTTCTGGAAATAGGAATAGCTTGTTATTTTAATACTATCTAACCTTTTGAAATCTAATTAATTTCTTAAAAACCCTTAACTTTGCAGTAGTTCAATCAATTAAAGAGGCAAGGGAAGTGGGTTATGAAGCTATTTTTACCGATATTATTGATATTTTTTCTTACAAATATTCATGCACAGGGCATTTTCAGAGGAGAGGTAACAGATTCGAAAGATCAATTATTACCCTTTGCAAGTGTTCGATGGTTGGGAACAGAGATTGGAGCCATAGCAGATGACAAAGGTGTTTTTGAAATTCCATTTCCAAAGGATACCACTCGTCTGCCTTTTACTCTAATCGGCTCTTACTCAGGAGCAAGAGATACTTTTGAGTTCGATGATTTACATGCTTTTTGGTCTTTCAAAATGAATGTGAATGTTACCCTTCAAGAAGTCAAGATTTTTGATAAATCAAGTGGAGCTTACATTTCTCAATTACTACCTATCAAGACAGAAATTATCAACAGAAATGAGCTTCGGAAAGCGGCTTGTTGCGATTTAGCCGGATGTTTTGAAACTCAAAGTACGGTTCAGCCTCAAACGACAAACATCTTGACCAACTCTAAAGAGCTAAGAATCTTAGGCTTAAGTGGTGTTTACAATCAGGTTTTGGTAGATGGTCTGCCCTTGATTCAGGGATTGACTTACACCTACGGAATCAGCACATTACCGGGTAGTTTGGTAGAGAATATTTGGGTTGTGAAAGGTGCAAACAGTGTTTTGCAGGGTTATGAAAATATGGTAGGACAGATTACGGTTTTTCCGAGAGAAGGCGGCATTGCTGAACCTTTTACGGCAGATGTTTTGTTGAATCAATTTGGAGAAAAGCACCTCAATGCAGCGGTTGCCCTCAACAAAACAAAATGGACAAATTATTTAGCCATTCACAGTTCACAGCCAGGCAATAAGTTCGATAGAGATGAGGATGGCTTTTTGGATTTACCTTTGTTGACTCGTTATTCTTTTTACAATAAATGGCGATACAAAAAAGAAAATGAATTGGGTTTCAGCACTTTCATTGGAGCCAGATTTGTTGATGAAAAACGAATTGGAGGGCAAACCAATTTTGACCCTGAAACAGAAAAAGGAAGCACTAAAAACTACGGTCAAGTAGTACAATTCACTCAACCTGAAGTTTTTACAAAAACAGGCTATCGCTTTGACGATAATCAGAAAATAAGCCTCTTGGCAAGTAGTGTCCAACATTTTCAAAATTCGTGGTTTGGTGTTCTGAATTATAAAGCCAATCAGAACCATCTGTATTCCAACCTACAATATGAGTTGTTTTACGGACCTAAAAAGCAACACGATTTAAAAGCAGGAGTATCGTATCGCTATCTCCATATTCAGGAAAATATACGATTTAGCTCCGATACGGTCAAAAGAACATTTGGAGGAGAGTATCTAAAAAATGAAAAAGTTCCCGGAGTTTTTGTAGAAAATATTTATAATTCTGCAAAATTCACCTTGATTACCGGTATCAGAACTGACCGACATAATACATTTGGTTGGTTTGTAACTCCAAGAGTATTAGTGAAGTACATGGCAACCGAAAATACGGATTTAAGAGCATCTTTCGGAACGGGTTGGCGAACGGTTAATTTATTTTCTGAAAATATCAATTTGCTTACGAGCAATCGGGACATCGTTTTTGCTGAACAACTCAATCCTGAAAAATCTATCAACTTCGGAATCAATGCCACTCAAAAATGGAATTGGAAAAGTACGGATTTTATAACGACAGCCGACTTTTATCATACTGCTTTTCAAAATCAATTTTTCCCGGATTATGATTCACAAGCTCAAAAGGCAATCATTTCCAACTTCACACAACCCTCCGTTTCCAATGGTTTTCAGGCAGAACTGAGTGCGAGTACCAATCAAATGGTCAATCTTAGATTTGCATATAACTTTTTGGATGTTTCAAGAACGATAAATGGAGACAAAAAAGCCCTACCGTACAATGCAAAACATCGATTTTTAGCAGTGGCAAGTCTTCATTCCAAGAAACCACTTTGGCAAGTAGATGCCAATTTGCACTGGTATGGAAAGCAACGATTACCTGATTCTCAAGGGCTTCCGATTGTCTTTCAACAATCCAAATATTCAAATCCTTACACGACTTTGAGCCTTCAATACACTCATTTTTTCAAACAGGTTGAAGTATTTGGTGGCTGTGAAAACATCTTCGACTTTAGGCAACTTCGCCCAATCGTCGGCTACCAAAATCCTTTCGGCAAATATTTCGATACATCATTCGTTTGGGGACCAACAAAAGGAAGAGAACTTTATATTGGAGTTCGTTTGAGGCTTCAAAAGGAAGAATAATTTTAAAAAAAATCAATATAAATGTTGTATAACAACAAATTGAATAGAATTCGATTTGCCTTCTATTAGTTTTTGTATCTGCGGTGAAATAAACATCAGTATTTTAGCCAATTTATTCAATCTATACAAATAATTGTTCACATTCAATACCAAAATTATTAGGTTCGCCAATTTCTTTATTTATTGTATTTTTACATAGAAAACATTTTGCTTTTTCAACCCATTTTGAGTTATCGCTAAAATATTCCCAAATTTCAAAGGTTAACTAAGTTTGTACCGCAACAAGGTCATTTATGAATTTTATGAGCTTTACCTATATTTATTCTCAACATTGCTTCATTTATCGCAATATCTATTAAAGGCTCATTTTGGTTTATCTCAATACATTCTATAAATTGCTCATTTCCGCCACATTCAAACATTCCTAACGGATTTTCTAAAGATGCTCTGCCTAATTCTTTCAGATGATTAATTCTTTTCAATTTATTAAATGTTAAGCTTAAATTGTCTAGATGATTTTCATTTAATCTTAATTTAGACAGTTCATTTATTGCGTTTATTTTGCAATAAGTATTTCTGTTTAAGGAATGTATTTCTAATTCAATTGAAAATACTTCTTGAATAAGAGATACTATGTAATTTATCATTAATAATTCATAAGCATACTTTGCAAGTATTTTGTCTCCTAAATGAATTACCTCGTTTCTTTGATAAGACAGTTCTTCCAATGCTTCTTTATGGGTTAAAATAAATTGGTATTTTGGCGGTACTTTAAAGTCATCGGGCAATTTACTATCATTTTTTATTAATTCAGTCAGCCGTGTAAGTTGATAGTAAAAATCAATTTTTTTTGTATCTTTTTGAGGAATATCACTCCAATTATTAGTCAAAGCATTTACTAAATCTATTTCTTTATTTAATTTTCCATAAAGAAGTATTGGCTTTACTTGGAATAAAATCTCGTTCAAATATTGCTCAAAAAAAAGATGGATTAATATAATTGATCTATACGAAGATGTAATAAAATCATGGTCAATAGCTATGTTTAGGTTTTCAGAATTTAGTCTTTCAAAAATTATAGAAGCCAGACTTTTTATTAAAAGGTTGAAATGTCTGATAATAGTTTTTTAATCCTAACCTTAGTATCATGAATTTAGGGTCAGGCGAAATACTTCTATTACTTGTTATTATATTTTGTAGGTTTTATTGAAAAATCTTTCACGACCTATTTTTAATTTTTATATTTTCTTTAATATTATCTTACTATTAATGACTTATACTAATTCTAATAGTTTAACCTAATAAAGGGGTTGTTATATTATAATATAACTACTCCGTTTACCCAATATTGCCTTTAAATTAGATATAATTACTAATGAATATAAGTGTAAGTAATTAAATTTAAAAGTAAAGTAATCAATATGTTATGAATCTAAGATGTTAAACAAACTTTTTTATTTTTATATAAAATTAAGTTGTTAGTATAGAATTGAGTCTCATAATTTTCCTTACAAAATCTAAAATATTTTTTTAAAGATGTGGTTAATTTACTTTTCAAAGTTGTTCTTCCACAAATTTTTTGCAATATCCCTTTATCATTTCTCTCACCACTTTGAACTCCTGTTTTATTTCCTCTTCAGTACCTTTTGCTTTGGCAGGGTCAGGAAAGTTATAATGAAACTTTTTTGCTTTAGTCGGAAAATATGGACATCGCTCTTTGGCGTTATCACACACTGTGATGACATAGTCATAGTCAATATTTCGATATTCGTCCACATTATTAGAAGAATGATTGGAAATATCAATTCCATCCTCCTCCATTGTTGCAATTGCTCTTGGATTTACGCCATGAGTTTCTACTCCGGCACTGTAAATTTCAGCTTTATCTTTTGCAAAATATCGAAGATAACCCTCTGCAATCTGGCTCCTGCAACTATTACCCGTACAGAGGACTAAGACTTGCTTTTTCATTTTGGATAATATTTACTTCTTTAAAAAATCAGAATGTTTTTGGGGTTAATCATTATATTTTAATTTTACTTTTCATTACCTATTTAATTGCAGCAAGAAGGACCGCAGCCGCATTCCTTTGGCTTTTCAGCATATACTGAAATACTGAAGATGATATTCTTATTGGAGTTGTAAATTTCGATTTCATCCTCATTCAAATAATTGCTCAAAATGTCATTCGGGATGATGATGGGCTTTTCTTTTTGTATTGTAATACTCTTAAAACCAGCCTCTTTGATGATATTTAAGTATTCGTCTTTTTGGATGGCACTTGCCACACATCCGGCATACATTTCAGCAGCATTTTTGATACGTTCCGGCAATTCTCCTGTCAAAACAATATCCGAAATACTGAAGTGCCCTCCTTGTTTCATGATTCGATAGACTTCTCCGAAAGCTTTGGCTTTGTTAGGAACAAGATTCATCACACAATTGCTCACCACCACATCCGCTACATTGGCTGTCATCGGTATCTTTTCGATATCGCCCAATCGAAATTCTACATTGTTGAATTTCAGCTTCTCTGCATTTTCTCTTGCTTTATTAATCATAGCTTCCGTAAAATCAATCCCAATGACCCTGCCTGTTTCTCCGGTTTCATGTCGAGCCACAAAACAGTCGTTTCCTGCACCGCTTCCTAAGTCAACTACCGTATCTCCTTTTTTGATTTTGGCAAATTCGGTCGGCAAGCCGCAACCCAGTTTCAAATCTGCATCCGGGTTATAACCATCCAAGTGGTCGTATTCGTCGGTCATGATGTTATAAACCTCCGTACTACAACCTCCGCTGCCACAACAAGAAGTTACATTCGTTTGATTGTCTTGCAAAGCAATTTCACTATACTTTTGCTTTACCATTTCTTTTATTTCTTCTGCCGATTTCATTTTTATATATTTTTAAGAATGAATGAATTAACAACATTTTTTATTAGTAACAGTAAAAATGATTTTTGAAAAATAGTCTTTCAGCGTATTGAATGTGTTTTCATTGATGCAGTAACAAATTGAGTTTCCCTCTATGTTCCCCTTTATCAATCCTGCATTTTTGAGCTCCTTTAAGTGTTGCGATACCGTGGGCTGTGCCAAGGGCAATTCTTCCACGATGTCACTGCAAATACAGGCATTTACCTTTAGCAAGTATTCCACAATCGCTATTCGAGCCGGATGCCCCAATGCTTTTGCAATATTGGCTATTTGATTTTGTTCTATCGAAAAATGGTCTGTTTTTGATGCTCCCATTACTAAAATATTTTAATATTGCAATATTACGATAAAGAAGTTCAATTTTGCAAGTTTTTTAATAATATTTTGTAAAAAAAAAATGAAAGGTTGCAAAACTTAATTGAAGAATTCTATATATGGAATATAAATTCCAATTATATTATCAGATCTTTCATACCATTTGAATTCCAATATGAAACAATTATTCGAATATACAAATATTCTAATGTCCATTTTAAAAAATTTACCCATTTCTTTAAAAGCTAGTTAGATTCTAAAAGTGACCTGCAACTACCTTCTAATATTTAAAACTTACCTTCAACAAATAGTAGTTATTATTTATTATGAATTAATTTTCATTACAATATTAATTTTCAATATTTCTAACAAGAAATTTTGAAATCCAAATGTTCTATAATGTACATATTATGTTATGAAATTCAATTTTATAAAAAAATTGATTAAATTATTTGGAAGTAAAAGGAGAAAATTAAATTAGAATGGGAACACATTACTAATTTCTATAACTTTGAAAATGTAAGAAAATAGTGGAGTATCAAATATCAAAATGATACTTAATACTCCATATTAGAATTAACATTCAACTTTTAGAAACTTTGAATGGTTTAGCAACTTTTTATAAGCTTTCACAAAAAGTTTTGATGGGATTTCCTCTTTCCAACTGATGATGATTGAGCCATTTAGATTGAATTCTATCTTTTTCGGCTTCAATACTCTCTTTCAAAAATCGTTCTTTCAGCTTCTTGATTGCCGATTTTTTATTCAATAATTGAGAGCGTTCGCTGTTGGATAGAACTGATATTCCGGTAGGAATATGAGTTGCTCGGACGGCTGTTTCAACTTTGTTGACATGTTGCCCTCCCGGTCCACTACTTCTCATGGTCTGAAATGAAATATCGCTTTCAATGAATTGACTATCTTTGGAGGGTTCATGTACCGAAACTCCAACATGCCAGTTTTTACGTTTGTGAAATTTTCGAAAAGGGCTTTTGGCAATCCAAAGAATTGTTCCTTCCCATTCTTTACAAAACGACTGTATATTTTTTCCCTCTATTAGCAAGGTGACGGAAAAATAACATCCACTTAAAACTCCTTTTGTGGCATCAATTTTTTCCAAATGAAAGTTTTGTTCTTTAGACTGTTTCATCATTTTTTCCACCACTTTTGCGACTGCTCGTTCACATTCTTCAGGTCCCTTGCCCGATGTGATCTGTATGATTTTCTTCTCCATGATTACTCTTTGTTCATTCTTACAATTTTTGGATAAAACACACCTTCTACATTGACCAATTCGATTTGAGAAGCCATCACTTGCTCAATGTTCTTATATGCATTGGGAGCTTCTTCCGTACTTCCTCCGAGCAGGGTGACATCGTGTGCTGCCAGTAGTTTTTTCATTGCTGAAACTGTATTGCTCTCTTTCGCTTTGGCTCTGCTCATTGACCTTCCTGCTCCATGAGATGCTGAAAAAAGCGACTCCACATTTCCTTTGCCACTCACCAAATAGCCCGGATGAATCATACTACCGGGAATAATGCCCAATTCGCCTTCTTTAGCCGGAGTTGCACCTTTGCGGTGGACAATCAATTCTTTGCCATCAATCACCTCTTTCCAAGCAAAATTGTGATGGTTTTCAATAGTGATAATTGGCTCAAACCCAAGCTGTTTTTGCATGTTTTGATGAATGACTTCATGACAAGCCTTTGCATAATCTCCAGCCAAATTCATGGCTTTCCAATATTCCTGACCCAGTTCCGTATCCAAATCCAACCAAGCAAAATGCTTGGCATAGTTGGGTAGCTTGCAGACCTCCATTGCTTTTTTGACATAGTGCATCGCAATGGTTGCCCCCAAACTTCTTGAGCCCGAATGGGAAAGTAAAGCAACATATTTGCCTGACTTTAGCCCGATAGAATTGTTTTCCGTAATATCCACAAGTCCCCACTCCACAAAATGATTTCCTCCACCGGAGCTTCCCAATTGCTTCCCTGCTTTTCCTTTCAAAGGTTTTAGTAATGGAATTTCTTGAAAAAGAGGACTTTCTAAAACCGAATGTTCTCGTCGTCCTTCCAATCCACCTTCCATTCCGAAATGTGTCCAATCCGATAAAGCAGTTTTACATGAATGCTTATGTTGATTGAATTCTTTTTCGGAAACCGGATAAATGCTCATTGCCATTCTGCAACCAATATCAACTCCAACTCCATAAGGAATAACAGCATTATTGGTGGCTAACACACCACCAATCGGAAGTCCATAACCCGAATGTGCATCCGGCATCAAAGCACCTCTTTCTGCTATCGGCAACTGCAAAGCAGTTTTCATTTGTTGCTTGGCAGAGGTGTCAATAAATCGGCTACCGAAAGTTTTTACAGGCTTTGGTTCAGCCTCCATTTGATAGGCGACAAACGGCTTTTCTGACTTTTTATCTAAAAATAGTGCTGCAATTTTTCCTAAAACTGCATTTTGCTCAAATCGTTCTGCATCGGCTCTCAACTCAATCAGAAGGTCAAGAACCTGTTGTTTGGTGTAATGTTTGAAGTGTTTAGATACGGTATTGATGACCAAACTTCTAATTTGGTCGTTCAAATAACCTATTTTGCTTAAATCTTTAGCTTTAATATTCATTGATTGTATTTAATAAATTATAAATAGAAGGAAGTTTATACTTCTCCTTCGGGAAGTCATTCCAACTTGAATAACTATTTCCTTTCAAGTTGTCAATTTTGCCTTGCAAATAATTGCGATTTAAAAAATTCTCTATTCTATGAATCTGAGATTCCAGTTTGTTGTCAATTTTTTTCCTATGCGTAATCATATAGGGTCGAATCTCTAACTCAAACCGCCAAGGTTCTGCAAAGCGGTATTCTTCCACCATCTTTTTCCACATAGGATGAAAAGACTCAACTCTCAAGAAATACACTTTGCAAGCATCGGGTAGCTTTTGATAATGGTAGGAATCTAATGCTTTTAAAGTTTGCTCTCTATCCACATAAATTCGTTTCCCATTTTTTCTTCTCCTTTTCTTAAAAGCCTTTGTTTCGCTATATTGAAAAGTGTTGATTTGCTTTAAAATGATTGAAAATAGCGGTGCTAATTTGTTCATTTTGGTATCATCTCTCAATACGAATAAACGGACGAAGCCTTTTTGATAAGGCTCTTCCAACTCCTCATATCCCAAATTATATTTTTGCTTTCGCAAACTGCTCAGATGCTTATATATGGCGATAAGTTTTTTATCTCGCTGTTGTAAGCCATTTTGCTTTCTTCTTCGGTCAGTTTTTCCTCTGACAGCAAAGAATTGACTTTCATGCTTCATGCACAATTTTTTGAAATAGAAAATGAATTGTAAATACAAAAAACTGCTGAGACTTATAGCAAAGCCATGTTTGATTGAATCAAACTAAAAACAACTAACTAAAATGCAGGGAAAATAACTTACAATGAGCTTAACCCTGCGTTGTCGCAGCAGCTAAAAAGACGGAGTAGGTATGTATTGTCTTTCTCATTGTCTGAAAAATTTAATGGTTAAAAAATATCGGTAAAGTTATAGAAAGTTTTTTTTAAGATGCAAATTTTTTAATAAATAAAATAATATTTTGATAAGTATAGACTATAACAATTAATTTTAGTCAAATTTTTAATATTAAAAGTATTTTCCAAATTTTAAAGAATTCATTAGGATACTTTCTAATAGAAAGAAAATAGAGTAATTATTATTTTCGTAAAATTAATTTTAAAAAAAATTAATAAACCAACTCCTATTTTTGTATTTAATAAATTTTTATAGTTATTAAATCAACTTAAATTATTGATAATAAAAAGTATATGAATAACAAAGTAAACAACTTTCTATACAAAGCCAAGAAATGGAAGCTCGAAATGGAGCTATTGAGAACAATTGTTCTTTCTTGTAATTTAGATGAAGATTATAAATGGATGCATCCATGTTATTCAATAGATGGTAATAATATTGTGCTGATTCACGAATTCAAAGAATATTGTGCATTGCTATTTTTTAAAGGAGTTTTGATGAAAGACGAACATAAAATTCTGATACAACAAACTGCAAATGTGCAAGATAGAAGACAATTGAGATTTACAACTATTAATGAAATAGAATCTTCAAAGTCAATTATCATTGATTATATCAAAGAAGCTATAGATATTGAAAAGTCAGGAAAAAAGATTGTTTATAAAACTACAGATGAATTTGAAATACCCATAGAATTTCAACAAATTCTTCAAAATGATGAATCTATTAATCAAGCTTTTTATAATCTAACAGCTGGAAGACAAAGAGCATATTTATTATTTTTTTCGTCAGCAAAACAAGCTTCTACAAGATTAAAAAGCATAGAAAGTTATTTGCCAAAAATTCTTGCTGGAAAGGGGAAAGATGATTAATTTTATATTGTATAATTTAATTTAAGATATTATGAATTTTATTATCAAATTTAAAAGTATGAAACCTATAACAATAATATTTCTTTTTATGCTTTCAAGTCTTCAAATCCAATCACAAATTAATTTAGTACCATTAGATAAAGAACTTACCACAGTTGAATATCCATTTCCCGTAAAATATTATAGCTTTGATTCTCAAAGGCAGCTTTTAAAAATGGCATATATCGACGAAAAACCAACTAATTTTAATGGTAAAGTAGTTCTATTGCTTCATGGAAAAATTTTCAATGCTGCATATTGGGGAAAAACAATTCAATCGCTTCTTAATGAAGGTTTTAGAGTAGTAGCACCTGATCAAATTGGGTTTGGAAAATCCTCTAAACCCCAAGATTATCAATTTAGTTTTCATCAACTTGCTTATAATACAAAGGCAATTTTAGATAGCTTAAAAATTCGAAATGTATCTGTATTAGGGCATTCGATGGGTGGAATGTTAGCAACAAGATTTGCACTAACTTTTCCAGAAATGACAGAAAAATTAATACTCGAAAACCCAATTGGATTAGAAGATTATAAAATTTTGACAAAATACATCACCATTGATGATAGCTATCAATCGGAATTGAAAAATACTGCCGAAAGTTATCGAAAATATCAATTAACATATTATTACGACAACAAATGGAAATCTGATTATGAACCTTGGCTCAATTTATTGTCAGGGTGGACGCTACATCCAGATTATCCAATTGTAGCTTGGAATGCCGCTCAAACAACAGATATGATTTTCACACAACCTGTTGTATATGAATTTAATAAAGTTAGTTGCCCAACTTTATTAATAATTGGAACCAGAGATCGTACTGCCATTGGAAAGGAAAGAGCATCGGATGAAATGAAATCTAAAATGGGTCTTTATTATGAATTAGGGAAAACAACTCAAAAATCTATCCCAAATTCAAAATTAGTTGAATTGGATAATGTCGGTCATCTTCCTCATATTGAAGCATTTGATAGATTTATTCTGCCACTAATTGCATTTTTAAAATCATAATTATTTTATCCCAATCATAAACTTTCATTTTTTAGAACTTTTTTAAATTGGAATCATTATCTTTACATAATAATTCTAATTTATGGAAAATAGCAATATTTTAAAACAAAAAGGTTTAAAAACAACACCTCAAAGGTTGGCTGTATTAGAAGCTATCCAAAAATTAAATAACCACCCATCTGCTGAAAATATTATAGATAATATCAAAGTAACTTATCCAAATATATCCATTGCAACAGTTTATAAAATTTTAGAAACTCTAGTCGAACAGGATATTTTAAGAAAGATTAAAACCGAGAATGAAGTCAATAGATATGAACTTTCGATCGAAAGACACCATCATTTATTTTGTGATAAAACACATGAAATCAAAGATTTCCATAATCAGGAGCTAGATCATTTAATTCAATCCTATTTTGAAAAAAATCAAATTAGCAACTTTGAAATAAAAGATTTTCAGCTGAATATTAATGGAATCTTCAAACCAAACTAATTCAATCATTTTTGAAAAATAATATATTTTATTTATGAGTAATTCTAATGAAAGTAAATGTCCATTTCCTCATGGACAGATGAAGCAAACTGCTGGTGCAGGCACTTCGAACAAAGATTGGTGGCCCAATCGGCTGAATCTTGGTATCCTACGCCAACAATCCAATCTTTCTAATCCGATGGATAAAGATTTCAATTATGCAGATGCATTCAATAAATTGGATCTTCATGCTGTTAAAAAAGATTTATATGAGCTAATGACGAATTCGCAAGATTGGTGGCCCGCAGATTATGGTCATTATGGTCCATTATTTATCCGTATGGCTTGGCATAGTGCAGGTACTTATCGAGTTTCTGATGGAAGAGGTGGTGCAAGCACTGGAAACCAAAGGTTTGCTCCAGTAAACAGTTGGCCCGACAATGGCAATTTGGATAAAGCTAGATTTTTATTGTGGCCCATCAAACAAAAATTTGGCAATAATATTTCATGGGCAGATTTAATGATTTTAGCTGGCAACTGTGCTTTGGAGTCAATGGGTTTCAAAACTTTCGGATTTGCAGGTGGACGTGAAGACATCTATGAACCAGAACAAGACATAAACTGGGGTAATGAAACCACATGGCTTGGCGACACAAGATATAATGGCGACAGGGAATTAGATAACCCTCTTGCTGCTGTACAAATGGGATTGATATATGTGAATCCTGAAGGACCTAATGGCAATCCAGATCCTGTTGCTTCCGGTAGAGATATCCGCGAAACCTTTGCAAGAATGGCAATGAATGATGAGGAAACTGTTGCATTAGTGGCTGGTGGTCATACTTTTGGAAAGGCTCATGGTGCTGCAAGTGCTAGTAATGTAGGAAGAGAGCCAGAAGGTAGTAATATAGAAGAAATGGGAATGGGATGGAAAAATAGTTTTGGATCAGGAGTAGGTGGTGACGCAATAACTAGCGGAATTGAAGGTGCATGGAAACCAAATCCGACCACTTGGGACAATGGATATTTTGAAACATTATTCAAATATGAATGGAAATTAACCAAAAGTCCGGCAGGAGCAAATCAATGGACTCCAACTGACGAAAGTGCTTCAACTACCGTTGTTGATGCACATAATCCTCACAAGTTTCATGCTCCGATGATGACGACTGCTGATATGGCAATGCGAATGGATCCTGCTTATGAGAAAATATCGAGAAGATTTTTGAATGATTTTAATGCATTCACAGATGCATTTGCTAGAGCATGGTTTAAGCTAACACATAGAGATATGGGACCAATTGCAAGGTATTTAGGCTCTGAAGTTCCAAAAGAAGAATTGATATGGCAAGACCCAATACCTGCTGGAAATAATGACTTGAATGCTCAAGATATTGCAGGTTTGAAAGATCAAATTATAGGTAGTGGCTTATCTGTAGCTCAATTAGTTTCAACAGCTTGGGCTTCTGCATCTACATTTAGAGGAAGCGATAAAAGAGGTGGAGCAAATGGAGCTAGAATCAGATTCGCTCCTCAGAATAATTGGGAAGTGAATAATCCATCACAACTTCAAATTGTACTTAATACTTTGGAAAACATCAAAAAAGGCTTTAATAAAAAAGTTTCAATTGCGGACTTAATCGTTTTGGGCGGTTGTGCTGCAATCGAATTGGCAGCAAAAGAAGCAGGAACTCCAATTTCAGTTCCATTTACTCCAGGCAGAGGTGATGCAACTTTGGCACAGACAGATGTAGAATCCTTTGATGTATTAGAACCAATTGCAGATGGATTTAGAAATTATAGAAATGCAAAAAGTATTGGAGTAACTGAAGAAATTTTGGTGGATAAAGCTCAATTACTAACACTTACAGCACCTGAAATGACTGTTTTAGTCGGAGGAATGAGGGTTCTTGGTGCTAATTATGATGGCTCTAGTCTTGGGGTTTTAACCAATCGAAAAGGTCAATTGACCAACGACTTTTTTGTGAATTTATTAGATCTATCTACAGTTTGGAAAGCAACAACAGATTCTGGGGAAATTTTTATGGGTTCGAATAGATCTACTGGTGCTCCAAAATGGACTGCAACTAGAGCAGACTTAATATTTGGATCAAATTCTGAGTTAAGAGCAATCTCAGAAATATATGCAAGTAGCGATTCAAAAGATAAATTTTTGAGAGATTTTGTAGCTGCATGGCACAAAGTGATGAATCTAGATAGATTTGATATCTAAATTTTAGTAATTATTGTTGTCTGAAATTGAAGGTATTTCACTATCTTTAATTTCAGATAACATGATTAATTTGCAAAAAGTAAATCCAACATTCTGTAAAATAGCTTAATTTTGCAAAAAACAATAAAATGTTTGAATGGTTTAGTTTGTTATTTTCACCTACTGCTTCTCCTTCTGTAACTCAATCCTTAATCACTATTTTAATAGCTATCGGTACTGGAATATTATTAGGTCGATTAAAAATTGGTAATATCTCTTTAGGTGTTTCAGCTGTTATGTTCACAGGACTACTACTTGGTCATTGGGGTTATCGAATAGATGAAAAAATCTTACATTTTGTTCGTGATTTGGGTTTGATGCTTTTTGTATATGCTATTGGAATTCAAGTTGGTCCTGCGTTTTTCTCCTCATTTAAAAAAGAAGGATTGAGGATGAATTCACTAGCTCTTTTAACTGTCGTTTTAGGGGGGTTCATTGCTTATTTAATTTTTAAAAATAGCCATCTTGGAGTCGAAAATACCGTTGGCTTAATGTCTGGTTCTGTAACAAATACACCTGGGCTGGGAGCCGCAAAATCGACTTTGCAAGAAATTTATAATCAAATACCAAACACAAAAATTATAGATCCTGCCATCGCCTATGCAATTACTTATCCAATGGGAGTTTTTGGAATAATTATAGTAATCATTTTATCAAAAATGTTGTTGAAAATAGACCCAATAAAAGAAATGAGAAGGTTTAGGCTTCAAACCATTCATAGTGAAGAATCTATCGTACATAAAAAATGTAGAGTTTTCAATGAAGAAATAATTGGTAAATCGATTTATTCTATTTTGAAAGAAATAGATTGTGAAAAAATCGTCATTTCAAGACTAAAACATAGTGGCAGTGAAACAGTAAATTCTCCTACTTTGGACACAAAATTACAATTTAGAGATGTTCTAATGGTGGTGGGGAAAGAAAAAAACGTGGATCTGTTTATCCAAAAAGTTGGACGCATATCTACTGATGCCTTCATCGAATCAGAGACTGGAATTGTTACTAAGAATATATTTGTAACGAAGCCCAGTGCAACTCATAAAAAATTGATAGAGTTAGATTTGTATAATAAATATGATTTGAAAGTGACTAGAGTATTTCGATCAGGAAAAGAAATATTAGCTCGCCCTTCACTCGAATTATTTTATGGAGATAAATTGAGAGTAGTTGGAACCCAAGAAGCAATTCAAGAAGTGAGTGAATTAATTGGAAATTCAGAGAAAAAATTAATTGAACCAGACTTTCTATCACTTTTTGGTGGATTATTGATTGGCATTATTTTAGGATCTTTACCAATATTTATTCCTTCTTTACCAATCCCAATAAAATTGGGTTTTGCTGGAGGTCCTTTGATTGCAGCATTATTTATTAGTCGATATGGAGGCATCAGCTTTGTCCATTCTTATATTAATGTCGGAGCTGTATATTTCATGAAAGATTTGGGAATTTGTTTATTTTTTGCAGCAGTTGGTGTGCATGCAGGTGCCGATTTTTATGCAAACTTTATTGAATATAATGGTTGGATGATAATATATTATGGAATGTACATTACCTTTATTCCATTAATTATTTTGATTTTTATAGCAAGAGTTTTTATGAAAATGAATTTTCTTTTGTTAGTAGGTTTGATGAGTGGCACATATACTGACCCAGCAGCGTTGTCTTTTAGTACCAATTATTTGGATTCTGATGTGCCGATACAGTCTTATGCAACGGTTTATCCTTTAGTAACTATTGCACGGATTTTTGTAGCTCAATTTTTAATAATTCTATTATCTACTTAGCCATTATATATTATTCTATTTCAATACTTTATAATATTATTTTGATGAATTTTGAAGAAAATTATATTTTAGAAAATAATAGGGTAAGGTTATCTCCATTAGGAATTTCAGATTTTGCTAATCTTCTCCCCTACTCTACTCTCGAACCAGATTTATGGAAATATTCACTCGTACAAGCAATAGGTGAAGATGGGCTTCGTCATTATATTGAATTAGCTTTAGCTGGTAAGCATGCTGAGAAAGAATATCCATTTATCGTATGGGATAAAACTCATCAAAAATATGTAGGTAGCACAAGATTTTATGATATTCAGCTTAAACAAAAAACATTACAACTCGGCTACACTTGGTATGGAAAAATTGCACAAGGAACTGGTGTAAATAAAAATTGCAAATTTCTTTTACTAGAATTTGCATTCGAGACATTAGGAATGGAAAGAGTGGAATTCAGAGCTGATCTTGAAAATAAAAGAAGTATTGCTGCAATGCAAAGTATTGGTTGTCAGATAGAAGGCGTTTTGAGAAGCAATAATTTCAAACAAGATGGATCGAGAAGGGATAGTATCATATTAAGTATTCTAAAACAGGAGTGGGAAGATCATGTAAAATCAATGTTATACCAAAAAATCAATAATATATGATTGTTCGAATTTTACTTTTTCTATTACTTCTCTCTTCTCTTTTTGTTTTTCTTGAATGGGGAAAAGGGAATCAAATGTATTTGTATCAAATTGAAGGTGAAATTCTCAACAAATTATTTAGTAATCCAAAATCTGTTTTGCATCCATTTATCATATTGCCATTAATTGGTCAATTTCTACTCCTTTTTGCTTTATTAAGCAACACAAACTATAAAAAAATAATAATTTCTGGTATTGTTTGTATTGGCATTTTAGTTTTTTTTATACTTGTAGTTGGCATTTTGAGTAATAACATAAAAATAAGCCTCTCTACATTGCCTTTTCTAGTTTTAAGTATATTGATTTTTTTAAATTTAAGAAAGAATAATATTTCAATTACTAAATAAACATTAAATTTGATTCATTCGAATTTAATATTTATCAGTTTTATGAAAATTTCAATTTTTTACTCACTCATTATTTTCATCCTACCACTATATCTAAATGCAAAAACATGGCAAGTTGGTCCTACAAGAACTTATACCTATTGCAGTAAAGTGGCATCTCTTGTTCAAAATGGTGATACAATATTGATAGATTTTGCAACATACAAAAATGACCCACAAGTGAAATGGGATAAGAATAATTTATACATAAAAGGCATTGGAGGAAGACCTAGGTTGGAAGCAGGTTCGATCATTGCTAATGATGCAACGAATGGAAAAGGAATTTTTGTAATAAGCGGTGCAAATGTAACAGTTGACAATATTGAGTTCGCAAATGCAGCAGTGATAGATCGAAATGGAGCTGGTATTAGGCAAGAAGGAGCAAATCTGAAAATCTTTCGTTGCAAATTTGTTGGTAAGGAAATGGGTATTCTTTGTGGAAATATTGCCAATTGCAAAACTACTATTGAATACTCAGAATTTTTTAATGGTGGAAGCACATTCAACCCTGGTTATCAACACAATATCTATATCAATCATATTGATACCTTCGTTTTTCAATATAATTATTCTCACGATGCTATTGCTGAGGGACATGAATTAAAAAGTAGGGCTACCAATAACATTATCCGATATAATAGAATTGCAAATGAAGTGAGTACGGATAGCCGAACAATTGATTTGCCCAATGGTGGCACTGCCATCATCGTTGGAAATATCATCGAACAAGGACCTAATTCGGCAAACACAAATTTATTTGGCTATGGATTGGAAGGATTATCCAATCCAGCACCGCATAATGTTTGGATTTGCAATAATACCTTTATCAATAAAAAAACCACAGGTAGTTTTATCCATGTGCAGTCGGGAACAGACACTCTTTTTGTGAAAAATAACATCTTTGGAGGATCGGTTACTAGTGGTATAATTGCAGGAATTCCAGACTTTTTGGATTCAACTCACAACTTAATACAGTCTAAAATAGCAGATATCGGTTTTGTAGATCCATCAAAATATAATTATCATTTACTCACCCAATCTTCAGCAAAAAATAAAGGAATTTCTATTACAAATAAGGCAAATAGCTATGACTTACAGCCCAATAAAATGTACAAAGACACCTGCAATTTTGAAAATAGAACAATATATAATACAATTGATATTGGAGCGTTTGAGTTTGAAGAAACTACAATAATTTCTGAGAATAATTCAATAGAATTTAAAGTGTTTCCAAACCCATCTTCAGGTAGAATAAATATTGAAAGCAAGGAAAATGATATAGATAACGTATTGATTATTAATTCAATAGGTGAAATAGTATTATCAACAAAACAAAGTAATTTTTCAATTGAACACTTAGAAAAAGGGCTATATTTTCTTATTATACAAACTAATGAAAAGTATTTCTCCTTTAAATTGTCAAAATTATAAGATTTTTATTTTTATCTAAATAAAAATTTAGTATGTATGAATTGGACATTAAAGTTTAAATAATTATTATTAAAATATAAAATTCATTTATGATTATAAATACAATTATTACCTTTATTCACAGAGATTTAGATGCTGTAATTAAAGAACTCGAAGCATACCAATCAGAAGAAAACATTTGGAAAATTGAAAAAAATATCCTCAATTCTGCTGGAAATCTTGCCTTACATATCGTTGGAAATCTTAACACTTTTATTGGTTCTAATCTCGGGAAAACTGGATATATTCGAGATCGACCATTAGAGTTTTCGGATAAAAATGTACCAAGATCAACGTTGATTCGTAAACTAGAGGAAACGAAATCAGTTGTAGAAAGCACACTTTCAAACATTTCTGAAAATCAGTGGATTGCACCCTACCCTACTGACGTCCCATTTCCGCACCGACTTTTGAATGACCCATCCACCGAATTTTTCATGGTTCATCTCACAAGTCATCTTGCTTATCATTTAGGTCAGATTAATTATCACAGACGATTATTGGATATATAAATTATGAATGAAATTGGTTATTTTGAAATACAAGCT
>Ga0116191_1001333_pt1 | contig 20143 bp, 17 predicted proteins | sample AD_UKC111_MetaG_FD_89897 | JGI IMG/M metagenome (GOLD analysis project Ga0116191, IMG submission 89897) | Active sludge microbial communities of municipal wastewater-treating anaerobic digesters from Hong Kong - AD_UKC111_MetaG | ecosystem: Engineered > Bioreactor > Anaerobic > Digestate... | reverse complement strand
CGCCAAACCTTCACCCGGCGGCGCTGGGAAAATATCGATCGGGTTTTCCTGCAAGGGGAATACCTGCCGCCAGTGGAAGTTTACAAGCTCGGCGCCTTCTTTTTCGTCATCGACGGAAACCACCGTGTTTCGGTGGCGCGCGAAAGGGGCCAGGTATTCATCGACGCGCACGTGATTGAGTTGCAGATCCCTTTCCCGTTGGAGGGAAAGTTCGATTGGTATGAAGTGTTATTAAATCAGGAGCGCGCCACCTTTGAACAGCAGACCCGCATCCGTGAACTGCGCCCACAGGCGGATATCCGGCTCTCTCTGGTCGGGCAATATGAAAAGCTGCTGGACCATATCGCCGTTCATAATTATTACAACAGCCAGCGCCTGAAGCAGGAAATCCCTTATCCGCAGGCGGTTTGCAGCTGGTACGATAATATTTATGCGCCCATGGCAGCCATCATTCGCAAGCGCAAAATTCTGGAACATTTCCCCAAACGCACCGAAGCCGACCTGTATCTATGGATCATCGAACACCTGGCATATTTGCAGGCCAGTTATAAACGCGAGATTTCTTTCGAAGAAGCCGCGCGGCATTTTACCGACCACTTCCTTGTCCTGCGGCTGGTTGGATGGTGGCGAGCATTACGCAATCGAATCCGCAAATTATTGAATCCGCAGGGTAAATAACCCGCTTCAGGTATTTCAATTCCCGATTTCAAGCCAGATGTGATTTTTCAGGATGCGTTCACTGGGGATCACTTTGACGTGTCCGCGCAATTCCATCGGCTGCGCGACCATGTCGGGATGAACAAAACAGCATAATGGCGGATGTCCATACTTGCTGATGAAATAGTCCACCGCGCGCTGCAAGCGGGATTCAGCCGTTATTCCGGTTTGATTGTCATACCAAAGCATGCCGTTATCCATATCAGATCCTCGTATTGATTATAGCATATATGTTCTATTATTCCAATCTGCTTTTCTATCGCTGAAACATGGAATTTTCAAACCATTTAAGGTATGCTTAACCCGTTGAATGAATAACGCTCGCTCTGATAATCCAGGAGGTTGACATGATAAAAGAAGCCATTTCCGATGCAGAAAAAAGAATGCACAGCGCCATCCTGTCTTTGCAGGAAGACCTGGCCGGAGTGCGCACCGGCCGCGCAACCCCCGCGCTGGTCGAAAAGATTTCTGTTGATTATTACGGTTCGCCCGTGCCTTTAATGCAACTGGCTAGCATCAGCGTACCCGAACCGCGCCAGCTTTTGATCAAACCGTTCGATCCGACAACCGTCAAGGATATTGAAAAAGCGATCCTGGCTTCCGAGTTGGGGATCACCCCCATGAATGATGGCAAAGTCATCCGGTTAAACATGCCCCCCCTGACGGAAGAACGCCGGCGCGAACTGACCAAATTTGTCAATAACCGCCTCGAAGAAGCCCGCATTTCCGTCCGCAACGTCCGGCGCGACATCAACAAGGACCTGCAGGAATTCAAGGAAGCCAAATTGATCTCCGAAGACGATATGAAAACCGGCGAGGAAGAAATCCAGAAACTGACCGATAAGATTATCGAAGAGATCGGCGAGATCGGCAAGAAAAAAGATCAAGAAATAATGGAGATCTAAGCTCCCGAATGACTGAACCTAAAAACGAGCTGTTTTCCAGGCCAAAGCCGCGGCACATCGGAATTATCATGGATGGAAACGGCCGCTGGGCAAAAGCCCGGATGCTGCCGCGCATGGCCGGCCACCGCGCCGGCACTGATAATATCCGCAGGGTAATCGACGCCTGCATCGAATTCGGCATCGAATTTGTAACCGTATACGCTTTTTCCACAGAGAACTGGAAAAGACCCTCGGATGAAGTACAAGGCTTGATGCAGCTATTGAGTGAGATGCTGGACGACCGCATCGGCGAGCTTCACGAAAAAGGCGTGCGCCTGCTGCACATCGGGCGGCTGGAACAACTGGACGCGCTATCCCGCGAAAAGATCAAAAATGCGCTGGAACTCACCCGCAATAACAAAACCATCACCCTGATCATCGCCTGGAACTACGGCGGCCGGGACGAGGTTGTGGCAGCCGTGCAAAAAATGCTGCGAGATCAGGTAAAGCCTGATGATGTGGACGAAAAACTGCTCAGCAGTTATATGTTCACCAGCGGCATTCCCGATCCCGACCTGATGATCCGGACGTCGGGTGAGATGCGCACCTCCAACTTTCTGCTATGGCAAAGCGCATACACCGAATGGTTTTTTACCGATACCTTGTGGCCGGATTTCGACAAGGAAAGCTTGCGGCAAGCCCTGGAATCTTACGCTTCCCGCGAGAGGCGCTTTGGAAAACGCAAACCAGAAGATGAAAAACAACAATATGCTGGGTAGCCGCATCCTGAGCGGCGCGGTGATCATTGCCCTCGGGCTGGTGCTGATTTACGCCGGCGGCTGGATTTATACCGCCGGGTTGGGAGTAATCCTTTCCATCGCCATTTGGGAATACGTCCGTTTGTTTGAGAAAGGCGGCTATGCCCCCGCTAAAACCATCCTGATCGCGGGAACATTTTTGATCGCGCTCAGTGGGCAATTCGCCGATCCTGCGTACAGCCTGGCAGCTTTCAGCCTGGTTGCGATTGCCATCATGGTTTTTCACACGGCTACATTCAACCGCCATCCCGCCACAGCCGCGATCGACCTGGCTGCCAGCCTGGGGGGCGTAGCTTATATCGCCTTCAGCGGTCTTTTTCTTGTCAGGCTGCGTTTTTTGCCCGCAGGGTTATTCTGGCTGCTCCAATGCATCCTGCCCGCCGGCATCAGCGATATCGGCGCATTCGGCATCGGCAGCCTGTGGGGAAAGCACAAGATCGCCCCGCAATTGAGCCCCAATAAAACCTTTGAGGGCTACCTGGGGGGAGTAGCCACATCTATGCTGGTCGGCTGGGGAACCGGGGCGCTGCTGGCCGGTTACAATCCCGCTTTCAACGGCCTGCGGGGGCTTTGGATCGGATTAATCGTCGGCGCGCTGTGCCCTTTGGGTGATTTCACCAAAAGTATCTTCAAGCGCCAATTCGGCGTGAAAAATACCGGCAATCTCATCCCCGGCCACGGCGGGGTGCTGGATCGCATCGATACCTGGCTGATCGCCGGCGTTATCAGCTATTTAATGATCCTGTTTCTGAACAAATGAAGATGCGGGCATCCCTGCCCGCAATATCGAACGCGATTCATCTTGAAAAAAAACCGGCCGGAAATCCCGGCCGGTTTTTCGATTACTCGATGGCGAAAGTCATGGTCACGTCTGCCGTAACCTGGATTTGTCCGGCAGCGATCGGCACGGACGCGGCATATTCGGCGCCGCCCCCGCCCCCCATGCCATATCCATAACCGTACGACGGATAACTATAGGACGAGGAGATCGACAGGATCTCGCCGGCGCCCACGCCCGCGGCATCCGCCAGTTCCTTGGCCTGCGCCATGGCCGAATCGACGGCAATCTTGCGCGCGGATGTTTGCGCGGCGGTTTTGTCAGTGACGTCAAAGGTGATACCATAAATATTGTTCGCACCGCTGGCCGCAACCGCGTCCAGGATGGCGCCCAGTTTGTCCAGATCGCGCACAGTCACGTAAACGGTGTTATCCACCGAGAAATAGTTGCGGGTCACCGCGCCCTGGAAATCGTAATCGGATTGAGGGTATACGTTGAAGCTGGAAGTTTGAATATCGCCTTCCGCCACTCCCTGGGCCACCAGAGTATCCTTGATAGCAGTCGCCTGGGCTTTGTTCGCGTCCATTGCTTCACCAACGCTGTCGCCGGTCGAATGCACACCGACGTTGATGTAAGCCAGATCGGGAACGACATAGACGACTCCATTCCCGGTTACAACTATTTGCCGGGCGGGTTCGCCCGCGCTCGTTGAAACTGCCGGCGCGCAAGCAGCCAACGCCATTGCGACCGTGATCAATCCTGCCAAAATCATGATATTTCTTTTCATGTGTTCCTCCAATAGAAATTTTATGTTTTAATAACGTTTATGCTGAAAAAAAGTTCCCGATTAATCAATCGTAATCGGGTTTTGAGTTTTCGTATATTGCCGGGTCGATGCGAACGTGTTATCATGAAGTTGCCCTTTCATCCGATTGCCCCCCTCAATCGGTTGGAGGGGCCTTGATTTATTTGCGCCCGGCGAGGGATTTATACAATACAAAAGCGCCTGCCAGGATCAGGATAACCGGCCAGATATACCAACTGTATTCAAAGGGGAACCAGGTTAACCCCAATCGTTGAAGCAAATAATACACGCCCCAGCCGATCAGCCCAACCCCGGCATAGATCACCAGTTGCCGGCTGGGTTCGTGAAAGACCATCCCAATCTCCTGTCCCAGCTGGCGGATGCGGATTCCCAGATCTTCCGAGCGGAAAGCCTCCGTGCTGCCCTCCCGCGGAATGATCACCCACAGAATCAAATAGGCCAGAACCGAGAGTTCGCCCATAATCGTCCACAGGACAAAGAAGATTCTCAAAAATAGCGGATCGATGCCGATATACTCGCCCAACCCGCTGCAAACGCCGCCCAATACGCGGTTATTTTCTTTGCGATACAGTCTTTTGCTCATGATTACCTCATATGAATCGGTTTTTTATTATATCTGTATACGCAGGAAAGATTTTCAGGTTTCCATAGATCCATAAAAAAAGCAGGATCGCGCAAAATACGCAATCCTGCCTGTCTGGAAATTTAACCGAAATTAGAATTGGATGATCTTCAGGCCGGTCAACAAAATGATCGCGACCAGAATGGGGGTAACGAATTTCAGGATCGTGAAAACGACACGCGTAACCCCGTCATTGGCAATTACGCCCTCATTGGATGTGGTGGCTTTGAACTTGTTCCAGCCCCAAACCCAGGCGGTGAAAATGGCCAGCAGCAACCCGCCAACCGGCAGCAGGATATTCGAGGTCGTGAAATCGTAGAAGTCAAAGAAGGTGAACCCAAATACTTTGACTGCCGACAAGGTGCTGTTGGATAACGCCGCCAACGAACCAAAGACAGCCATGCCGCCCATCGTGGCAAAGGTGGCTTTGTTGCGCGCCATACCCAGGGAATTCACCAGGTAAGCCACAACCACTTCCACCAGCGAGATCATGGCGCCGATGGCGGCGAATGAAGTCAGCAGGAAGAAGAGCACCATAAAGAATTTCCCGAATGGCATGGAGGCAAACACGGACGGGACGGTGATGAACAGCAGCTGCGTACCCGCCGCGGGTTCGAATCCGAAAGAAAACACTGCCGGAAAAATCGCGATACCCGCCAGGATGGAAACGGTCAGGTCGGCCGCGACCACGCGCGCCGCGTTGGCCGGGATGTTCTGGTTATCGCCGTAATAGCTGCCGTAGGTCAGCATGGCGCCCATGCCGATGGACAGCTTGAAGAAAGCCAGGCCCAGGGCGGTGAGGATGGTGGTTGCCGTGATCTTGGAGAAATCCGGTTTGAACAGGAAGGTCAGGCCTTCCACGGAATTTGGCAGGGTAATGCTGCGAATGCCGATAATGATCAGCAGGATCGCCAGGATAGGGAGCAATTTCTTGGTGGTGCCTTCAATGCCCTTGGTGACACCCATGATGATGATCGCGCCCACCACGATCAGGACGATCCATTGCCAGATCAATGATTGCAGCGGATTGGTCACCAGCGAGGTGAAGACGGAAGTGGTCACCTGGGGATCGGTGGAAAGCAAACCGGAACCGAAGGATTTAAAAACGTAAGCAAAAACCCAACCAGCTACTTCGGTATAAAAAGCCATGATGAGGAACGCTGCCAGAATGCCCATCGCGCCGATGATCCACCAAATGGATTTAGGCGCCAGTTTTCTAAAGGTCGAGAATGCGTCGCTGCGGCCTTTCCTTCCCAGTGCGTGTTCCGCAATCATGATCGGGTATCCAACCAGAATCGTGCAGATAATGTAGATGATCAAAAATGCCGCGCCGCCGTTGCTGCCTGTCAGGTATGGGAACTTCCAAATGTTGCCCAAACCGACTGCCGAACCAAGGGTGGCCATCAGCACACCCAAACCCGTCGAGAAACGATCGCTGGTCGTACGGGCTTCTTTGTTGCCGTCTTTCATAATAACAATTCTCCTATACATTAATTATTTTTTAGAAAAGAAGCTCCCGTTTTCAATCCGGGAGCTTCTTTAGCTAACTACGTTCAGTTGACTTGCAGGTCAAAAAACCTCACCGGATTTCAGCAAGGGCCGTATATACAAAATAAATAGAGCGAGTTCAATATCGATCAGGCGGACCATAATTGGCCCATTCTATTCCCCCCTGAGTCATCCATACATGGTAATTTGTCCTTTATTTTTCGTGACTATGATAATATAAATAAAATTAACAGTTTTCATAAATATTCAATTATTGCTTGGATTTTTTTTATTAAAACAATCAACCTGCTCCGGCTGGTAGAAGAGAGGTGCAATATGTTCAAAACCATGCGCGAAGATATCCAATCTGTGTTTGATCGCGATCCTGCGGCTCGCAATGCTTTGGAAGTGCTGGTTTGTTATGCCGGACTGCATGCCATCTGGGGGTACCGCGTCGCGCACTGGTTTTGGAAAAGTGGTTTCCGTTTGCTGGCGCGCTGGATTTCCCAATGCACGCGCTTCTTCACCGGGATCGAGATCCATCCGGGGGCAAGTATCGGCCGGCGTTTTTTCATCGATCACGGTATGGGGGTGGTGATTGGAGAAACCTCAGAAATCGGAGATGACGTGACCATTTATCACGGTGTTACGCTGGGCGGGGTCAGCTTTCAAAAAGGCAAACGCCATCCGACTGTGCAAAACGGCGTGGTGATCGGGGCAGGCGCCAAAGTGCTGGGCCCGATCACGGTAGGCGCCTGCAGCCGCATCGGCGCCAACGCGGTGGTGGTCAGGGATGTTCCGGAGGACTCGGTGGTGGTCGGCGTGCCCGGACACGTATCGGAAAAACAATTACCCGATCACCTCAAACCAGACCTCAACCACGATAAACTGCCGGATACCGTCGAACAGGCGCTGCAAGACTTGTACACGCGCGTCAGCCGCCTGGAAAAGACGAAAAAAAAGACCGCGTAATCGCGCGGTCCTCGATTTCTATTTTTCCTGCTGATTAATCCTGCCTGGGCGGCTGCTTCTTGTTCTTTTCCTTGCTCATAGTGCCCAACACCACCAAAGCCAAACCGGCTCCGCAGATGAGGATCAACGCCAGGCCCATGGTCTGACGGTCCATTCCCAATACGCCCTTTTCGCCTTGTTGATCGGCTTGCATGGTCGCGGTTTCAAAGGCTTGCACGGTCTGCGCCGGAATGGGAGTGCGCGTTGGGGCGCGCGGGGTTTCGGTGGGCAGCGGCGTCTCGGTGGCTGTGGGAGCCAATTGCACCACAAGCTCCTGGCCGGTGGTGATGATATCGCTCTTTAAATTATTCAGGTCTTTGATTTGATCAACCGTAACGCCGTATGCCGCGGCAATATTCCAAAGCGCTTGCCCGCTGCCGACAATGTGCACGATGGCGCCATCCTCCCGCGGGGTAGCGACCTGCACCAACGCCACCTGGGCAGTCACCGCAGTGGTCGGGATGGTCGAAGCGACGTTGGCGCCGGAACCACCGGAACCGTAATCGACGCCCACATCTAAAACATAGTAGGTGAATCCGTCCTCTGATACGCTGACACCCGCGCCGACGGCCACCGCGTCTACGTTCAGCATCACGCCCATGTGATCTTCATCCGCCCATGTTTTATAAATCACATCCGAAATTGACGCACTGCTGCCGCGGCCTGCCCAAGCCTCGACCACGTTCATCCCGGCGGCAATGGAATATCCCGCCGCCGCCGCCCGATCGCGTGCGTACGTTCCTCCGGCGCCGATATGACCGTTGCAGGATGCCTGCATGCAAGTGACAGCCAGATAATCCGCTTGGGTTTGCGCGGCGGACATCAAAGCGTTGTCAACGGGAATCGCTGAAAGCCCGTTATTCACGCGCAAAGCATTCACCGCCTCGATCAGATCGCCAGCAGTGGGAGTATCCGCGCGCAGCGTGCCAGTGGGCACAATCGTCGCAAATAGCACCGACAACAGCACGAAAATTTTTAGTTTGCTCATAACCGGAATTATAAATGAAATCCGCCAGGCGGGTTACTCCCCGGAAGTGCCGATCACGATCAGGATCAAGCCCAACGCGAACAAACCAAAGAAGATCAGGAACCAAAGTCCTGTGTCGAAATTGAGAAAAAAACCATTTTGGTCAGTCGTTTGGGCGGCCGCGGCTGGCGTAAAAGCGGTCGGCTGCAGTGTAAAGGACGCGCTTGGCGAGCCGGCAGGCGGGCTGGCTGCGGCCGAGGGAGTGGCTGCCGTCGGCCCGCGTATAATGATTTTCTGGCCGATGTAAATGGTATCGTTCGCGCCCAGGCCGTTCAATTTCCGCAACGTATCGATTTCTACACCATAATGGGTGGCCAACATCCACAGGGATTGTCCGGACTGCACGGTGTGGACAATGGAACCATCGGCAGCGGGTTTGGCCTGCGTGACCGGGGCGATATACTGAGAGACATATTGCTGGGTGGCAGCCTGTTCCCCGAAAGCCAGCGTGGTTGGCTGGGGGGTCAACCCCGCGTCGCCCCAGTAAGCAGCTACGTCCAAAATATAGAAAAACTGCCCGTCATTGACCGATACGCCTGCCCCCACCAACTGCCCCTGCGGGTGCAGCATGGTATGCATGTGCACCTCATCACCCCATACCTGGTAAATCAGCGTCTCAACTGTGGCGTCCGCAGGCAGGGACGCCCAATTCTCATTGATATCCAATCCCTCTACATATGGAAAACCGACAGCCAGCGCGCGGGCGTCTGCGTCTGTTCCGCCCGGACCGGTATGGCCGTCCACGATATCGGGATACATGCCAGCCAGGTAGTCCGCCTGCGCCTGGGCGGAGATCATCAACCGCCCATCCACAGCATAAGCATCCAATCCATAGCTGGCGCGCAGCGCATTGACAGCCGCGATCACTTCGTAGGCATTGGGCGCCAACCGCGGGGCAGCCTGAACAGGCCGTGCGCCCAACCCAAGCGCAAGCATGATTAAACTCGCCGCCCTTATTAATTTTTTCATCATAAACGTTACATATCGTTCGTTAGAAAGACCAGGTTTCCAGTTCCTTTTTAAGTGCGTGCGAGGTCAAATCCAGGGTGAGCGGCGTGATGGAAACGTAGCAGCGGGTAAGCGCGCCAACGTCCGTTCCATCCTCAGGAACACCGGTTGGGGCGTCTCCCCCGATCCAGTAATATGGGCGTCCGCGCGGGTCTTCCCGGCGCACAAGTTCATCGCGGTAAACACGCAATCCCTGGCGGGTGATCTGGTAGCCTTTGATCTGATCGATGGTGCAATATGGTACGTTCACATTCAGCAGCGTCTGTTCCGGCAATTTCTTGCGGCTGATTACCTCGGTCACGTGCGCTGCAACAATCGCCGCCGTGCTGTAATCCAGCGGTCCGCTATGATACTCGGGTGCGTCCAGCGAGACTGCAATTCCGGGCAGGTTCCAGATAGCCGCTTCCATGGCAGCCGTGACTGTGCCGGAATAGGTAACGTCGTGGCCCAGATTGGCGTTCGGGTTGATACCGGATACGACTATATCCACCGCTTCCGGCAGCAGCCCCAGGCAAACCAAAGCCACGCAATCAGAAGGCGCGCCATCGCAAGCCAGCGCGGTCGATCCGTCGGGCAATATCACTTCTTTCGCGCGCAGCGGCCGCGAAAGAGTCTTGACATGGCCGGAGGCCGACCAGTTGTGATCGGGAGCCACAATTGTAACCTTGCCGATTTTCCGCAGTTCATTGGCCATAGCCAGCAAACCGGGCGCGAATACCCCGTCGTCATTCGTAACCAGAATATGCATAATCTCCCTTTCGAAAACCGGAAATGGATCCAAACCTGGATATCCGCTTTGATTATAACCAACGTTGCCGATTTTTTTACGTGAAGCCGGCCGATTAATATGATATACTTGGCGCGCTGTTCTTTGAACAGACAAATCACACACGCAGCTCCTCGAATCCTTGCGTGTCCCCATCTCAATGGGGGCTGGGGATCAACAAAATGGCTGCGGAGGAATAACGCAAAGGAGAATTATCCATGAGTTTAGACGTATCAATGAAAGACCTGCTCGAAAGCGGTGTGCATTTCGGCCATCGCACCAATCGCTGGGATCCGCGCATGAAGCCGTTCATCTTCACGGAACGCAACGGCATTCACATCATCGACCTGCAGCAAACCGTTCAGAGCCTCGAAAAGGCATATAACCTGATCCGTGACACCGTTGCCGCGGGCGGTACCATTCTGTTCGTCGGCACCAAGCGCCAGGCGCAGGAAACCATCCAGGCCGAAGCGGAACGCTGCGGTATGCCCTACGTGATGGAACGCTGGCTGCCGGGCACCATCACCAACTGGGTCACCATTCACCAGCGTATTATGGAGTTGGAACGCCTGGAAAAAATGCGCGACACGGGCGAAATCGACCGATTAGTTAAAAAAGAGGGGCTGCTGATCGAACGCGAAATCAAACGCTTGCTGGTGCACCTCAGCGGTATTCGCAACATGAAAGGCCTGCCGGAACTGGTCTTCATTGTAGATGTGATGCGCGAGAACACCGCCGTGCATGAAGCCAACCTGAAAGGCATTCCGATCATCGCTATGGTGGATACCAACTGCGACCCAACCAACGTGGATTACGTCATCCCGGCCAACGACGATGCCATCCGCGCCATCAAACTGATGGTCGCCAAGATTGCAGACGCCGCTATTGAAGGTAAATCCATGCGCAAGGAAGAGGATCTCGAAGAAGAAGTGGAACAGCCCATTGGCGAAGACGATACCCGCCAGCGCTCGCGCGGCCGTATCCAACTGGAAGAAGATTTCGACGATGAAGCGCTATTAGGCAAGGCCACCCTCCAAAAATTGGCTGACAGCAAACGCGAAAAAGATGCTGAAACTACTGTAGAAACAACAGAAACCGAGACTCAAGCATTCGATTTCGATGACGAAGACGAGGAAGAATAGTTCTGCAGTCAAATACGAAATAAAGGATCATAGATAAAGATGGCAATTACTACCGAAGATATCAAGAAACTGCGTGAAGCTACCGGCGCCGGCGTGTTGGACTGCCGCACCGCGCTGCAGAATTCAGATAACGATTTCGATAAAGCACTCGATTACCTGCGCGAAAAAGGGCTGGCTGCCGCCAGCAAACGCGCCGACCGCGTTGCCTCGGAGGGCGTGGTCGAGTTGTACAGCCACGGTGGGGGACGCGTGGGCGTGATGGTGGAGATCAATTGCGAGACCGATTTTGTCGGTCGTTCCGAAGAATTCCGCACTTTCGCGCACGAAGTTGCCCTGCAGATCGCAGCTTCCGCCCCGCGCTACGTCAAGGATGAAGACATCCCGCAAAGTGTATTGGATCATGAGCAGAGCATTGCCGAAGCCCGCGCCCGCGAAGAAGGCAAGCCCGAAGCCATTATTCCCAAGATCGTGGAAGGTTACATGAAAAAATTCCGCGATGAAGTTGTGCTGCTGCGCCAGGCATACATTCGCGACGAATCCGTCACCATCGAGCAAATGTTGAACCAGAATATCGGTTCCATGGGCGAGAATATCGTCATTCGACGTTTCGCCCGCTATGAACTCGGAGAACAAAGTTCCGCAGCCGGCGATGCCGAATAAAACAATTAAAGCCAACCGAAATGGTTGGCTTTTTTTTATAATATAGTTACATACAAGAGGAGTCAATGGCAAATCCCAAATATGATCTGATCATGTTGAAGCTGGGCGGTGAAGCGCTGGCTGACGAGGATGGTTTCGGCATCAGCGCCAGCCGCGCCCAGGAGATTGCCCAGCGCGTCAAACAGATCCGCGACATGAACGTTAAGGTCGGCATCGTGATCGGCGCCGGCAACCTGTGGCGCGGAAAGGTGGGCCTGGAAATGGGCATGGATCAGGCAACCGCCGATTACATGGGTATGCTGGCTACCGTGATGAACGCCCTGGCTTTGATGGATGCGTTGGAAAAAGCCGGCGTACAAACCCGCGTGCAATCGGCGATTGAAATGCGCGCAGTAGCCGAGCCCTACATCCGCCGCAGGGCCATCCGCCATCTGGAAAAAGGCCGCGTGGTGATCTTCGGCGGCGGAACCGGCAATCCTTACTTTTCCACGGATACGGCGGCCGCCCTGCGCGCCACCGAGATCGGCGCGCAGATCCTGATCAAAGCCACCAAGGTAGATGGCATGTACGACAGCGATCCGAAAGCCAACCACGGCGCCAAGAAGTTCGACCAGCTCACGTATATCGAGGTGCTGCAAAAACGACTGGCTGTCATGGATAGCACTGCCGTTTCTCTGTGCATGGAAAATAAACTGCCCATCCTGGTTCTGAACCTGTGGGATCCGCAGGCGCTCACGCGCGCCATCCTGGGCGAGCCGGTCGGCACGCTGGTAAGCAATTGAATCCGCCCCAGGCTCTCTTGACAGCCCTTTTATTTATATAGATAATAGGGAGTATTCAATATCCGGCAATGACAGAGGAAAGTAGTCTGGCAGATTTAGACAGGGAAGCCGGGGCAGCGACTGAAACCCCAGCCCTAAGGAAACCAGGTGAAGTTCCCTCCCGAGCCGTGCGGGTGAACATTTTCGATCAGTAGTCCGCACCGCAAGCGCAGCGTTAACGGCGCCCCCAATCACCGGCCTGGTTTCCGGTTGTTGGAACGAGTGGGTTGGATTCACCTCCAGCCAAGCAGGGTGGTACCGCGGTTTACCCCGTCCCATGCGGACGGGTTTTTATTTTAACAAAACATACCGGAGAAATTATTTGTGATTGAGGAGCAAGAATGAGTGAAAAAAGCCCATTGGTGATCGAGCTCGAAACTCTGCAGCAACAGGCGCAAACCGAGTTGGCTGCGTTAAAAAGCGAGAGCGAGCTGCAATCCTGGAAAACCCGTTATCTCGGGCGTTCCGCCACCGTTATGCAGATTTTCAAGCGCCTGCCCGAGGCGGCCCCGGAGCAGCGCGCTGCCATCGGCCAGTTTGCGAACCAGGTTAAGAATACGCTGGAAGCCGGTTTCAACCAGATGATGGAAACTGTCCGGCAAGCCCAATTGCAGCAAAGCCTGAAAAGCGAACAATTGGATGTAACCCTGCCCGGCCGGGTTCCCGCGCGCGGGCGCCTGCACATCCAAACCCAAGTACTGCGCGAAGTCTGCCATATTTTCAATGAGATGGGTTTTCAGGTCTTCCGCACGGATGAAGTGGAAAGTGATGAATACAACTTCGAACTGCTGAATATCCCCGCGCATCACCCCTCGCGCGACATGTGGGACACTTTTTATACCACCAAAGAAGGGGTGATCCTGCGCACGCACACCTCGCCCGGCCAGGTGCGTTCCATGCGCGCGTTCAATCCTGACCCGATCCGCGGGGGGCTGCCGGGCATGTGCTATCGGTACGAGCAGATGGATGCCAGCCATGAGATCCAGTTCAACCAAATCGAAGTGCTGGTGGTCGGCAAGGACATCACCTTCGCCAATATGAAGGGCACTTTGGTTGAATTCGCCAAGCGCATGTACGGCAAAGATGTGCGCACGCGTATCCGGCCCGGTTATTTCCCCTTCACGGAACCCAGCGCGGAAATGGACGTGGAATGTTTCGTGTGCGGCAGCAAAGGCTGCCCGGTTTGCAAAGGCAGCGGCTGGCTGGAAATTTTGGGCTGCGGTATGGTGCACCCCATCGTGCTGCAAAATGGCGGTTACGACCCGGAAATCTATTCCGGTTTCGCGGCCGGCATGGGCGTGGAACGGATTTCCATGCTGCGCTATCACGTTGACGACATTCGCAGATTCTGGGAAAACGACATTCGTTTCCTGGAACAGTTCTAAGAGAAAGGCTGGAAAAAAATGGAATTAGTGCTTTCCTGGTTGAAAGAATACGTTGAGGTCGATATTCCCCTGCCCGAATTGGCGCACGCGCTGACCATGCTGGGGTTGGAAGTGGAAGATATCCGCCTTTTAGGCCTGCCCAAACCGCAGGACACCAAGGGATATCCTTTCCACGGGCTGGAATGGGATCGCGAAAAATTCGTGGTGGCGCAAATTGACGAGGTCATGCCGCATCCGAACGCCGACCGGCTGGTGCTCTGCCGGTTGAACGACGGCCGCGAGGAACTGACCGTCTTGACCGGTGCGCCGAACCTGTATGATTACAAAGGCATCGGGCCGCTGGCAAAGCCGATCAAGGTGGCATACGCCAGAGAAGGCGCGCAGCTCTACGACGGCCACCAACCCGGCTTTGTGTTGACCACGCTAAAGCGCATGAAGATCCGCGGCGTGGATTCTTTCTCGATGGTCTGCTCGGAAAAGGAACTGGGTATCTCGGAAGAACACGAAGGAGTAATTCTCTTTGACGATGACGCCCCCACCGGCATGCCGCTGGTGGATTACATCGGCGATGCGGTGATCTCCGTTTCCATCCTGCCTAATATGACACGCTGCGCCAGCATGATCGGCCTGGCGCGCGAGGTGGCGGCTGTATTGGACAAGCCGCTGCGCATGCCGGAATTAACCTTACCGGCAGGCGTGGGCAAGGCCAGCGAGCAGGTCAAGATTGAAATCCGCAACCCGGAATTAAATCCGCGCTTCACGGCCGGGTTGATCCGCGAGGTCGAACCCCGTCCCAGCCCGTACATGATCCAACTGCGCCTGAAATTATCGGGCATGCGCCCGATCAACTCGGTGGTGGACGCCACCAACTACGTCATGCTGGAAGCCGGCGAACCGCTGCATGCTTTCGATTACGACGTGCTGGTTCAACGCGCCGGCGGCAAGACGCCCACCATCATCACGCGCACCGCTGAACCGGGAGAAAAGCTGACCACGCTGGACGACGTGGAACGTAATTTGAAGGATTTCACCGTGCTGGTGGCCGACACCGCCGGTTCGCTCTCCATCGCAGGCGTGATGGGCGGACAGGAAAGCGAGGTGCGGCCTGAAACGCGTAATGTGCTGCTGGAAGGCGCTTCCTGGAATTTCATCAACATCCGCAAGTCGCTGCAATACCTGCGCATCAACTCCGAAGCCGGTTATCGTTTCTCGCGCGGGGTGCACCCTGCCCTGGCTGAAATCGGGGTGCGCTTGTGCCTGCTGCGCATGGCAGCCTGGAGCGGCGGCCAGATTGTGGACGGCCTGGTGGATGCCTACCCGCAGCCCTACCAGGATCCGCTGGTAGCAGTCTCGCCCGCGGACGTAACCCGCCAGTTGGGCGTCCAACTAACCGCCGAGCAAATTGCCGCCTATCTGCGGCGGCTGCAATTCGAGTGCGAGGTCAAAGACGGGCAGGTTTTCGCCAAGTCTCCCACCCACCGCATGGATATCGGCGAGGGCGTGATCGGCAAAGCTGACGTGATCGAGGAAGTGGCGCGGTTGTACGGTTACGACAATATCCCGGCGCTCATCATCGCCAGCGAACTGCCCCCGCAGCGGCCCAACCCGGTGGAAGAGCGCCTGCAATTCTTCCAGGACACGCTGGTGAGCCTGGGGCTGCAGGAAGTGATCAATTACCGCTTCACCAATCCTGACCAGGAAAACCGGATTTATCCGCCGGAAGCCAAACCGGAAAATCAGAACTACGTGGAGCTGCAGAATCCCATCGCGGTTGAAAAGCGCATACTGCGCCGCAGTCTGCTGGCCAGCCTGCTGGACACAATGGAACGCAACGTCCGGCTGCGCGACCGCTTGACCCTGTTCGAGATCGGTCCGGTTTTCCTGCCCGATGACAGCCGGCAGCTTCCTGACCAACCCTACCGCCTGGCCATCGCCATGAGCGGTTTGCGCCATCCACGCGCCTGGGACCGCAAAAGCAGCGAGAAGCTGGATTTCTACGACCTGAAGGGCGTGGTGGATGCGCTGCTTTCCGCCCTGCACCTGGAAGACGTGAAATTTGAACCGGACGCCCATCCCACTTTCCATCCGGGCAAGTGCGCGCGGCTCATCGTTTCCGGCGAACCTGCAGGTTGGTTAGGCGAGCTGCATCCGCAAGTAATGGAGCAGTATGACTTCAGCGATTCACCTGTGCTGGCTGCTGATCTGGACATGGAGCTGTTGTACCAGCTCAGCCCGAAAAGCTTCCATGCCGCGCAAATCACCGCTTTCCCGCCGGTCATTGAAGACCTGGCCATGATCGCACCGGAGGCGGTAGCCTCGGCGGAAATCGTGAACCTGATCCGCAAAGCCGGCGGATTCCTGTTGAAAAACGTCGAGTTGTTCGATATCTTCCGCGGCGAGCAGATCGGCGCGGGCAATAAAAGCCTGGCTTACCGGCTCACCTACCAGGCCCCCAACCGCACCCTGACCGACAAAGAGGTCGGCAAACAGCGCGAACGCATCATCAGCCAACTGGAAAAGGAATTGGGGATCAAAGTCCGTACAGCCGCCTAAAATACCCCATTGGCCAATCACACCAATTCAGGCACCTTGTGAGCGAAAACCGCTTGCAAGGTGCTTTTTTCATGTTCCGCTTTTCGGTTTTAGCCGGTAAAATGGTATCCTGCAAGATCAAACCGGATGAAGAATTGAATTTGAACACACAAACCCGCGCCGAATTCGACCAGTATGCCCGCGATTATTTTCGGGAAATGTCCCATCCCCTGAGAAATTTGATCGATCCCAGAGGACATTATTTTATTGAGTTGAAAGCCCGCATCCTGCAAAAAATTGCGCAGCAGCATTTTGGGGAAGATCGCAGCATCCGCCTGGTAGATGTGGGCACCGGTTTGGGATTATTCGAAAAGTTTCTCAGCCCGGCTTTTCCCAACATCCTGGCAGTCGATCTTTCGCAGGAAATGCTCAAAGTAGCGCGAATGACCAATCCCCTAACCAGCGCGGGCAGTCTTTATTTGCAAGCTAATGCCTTCCACTTACCCATAAAAGAAGCCTCGGCTGACCTGATCTTTATGTCCTGTGTGCTGCACCATTTAGAAAAGGAGGAAATCGCACTGACCCTGGCGGAACTCGCCAGGATCTGCTCTCCACGCGGATTAATTGTTTTTTTTGAACACAATCCCTTCAACCCGTTCACCCAATGGGTCGTTAAAACCACGCCGCTGGACAGGAACGCCCGCCTGATCCCGTTTAATGATCTCACCCGCAAAGCGGAGGACGCTGGGATTCATATCATCGAACAGGAGTTCTTCCTGTACGGAACGCGCGAGGTGGACCAGGTCATCAATCGCTGGCTGCCTGGTCTGAACAACCTGCCGCTCGGCGGGCAATTTGCCCTGATCGGGAAAAGGTTCGGCCATTAGTCTCCGGCTGCGTTGGCGTAGCTCTTATCAATCGTTCGTCACGATTGTATTTTATACAAAATTTTCTTCTATCAAGAAATAATTGTTTTTCAGTAAAAATCAACCACAGGGCAATAAAAGCTGCCCTGTGGTCTTTTTTCACTGTGCTACTGTGCTGGCCGTACTTTTATGTCGAGAGGTATCTGATCAGCATATTGGGATCGCCGCTGTTATCCACGTCGTTGCCCATGTAAATGTTGGTACCGAGCGTCGGCCAGTTGGGGAACAGAATACCCAAATAGAAACCGCAGCCATGGTTGCCCTGCGCGATGCTGTTGGCGAGGCTGATGTTGTTGCTTTGCGTTTCGACGTGTACGCCATCCGCGTTACTGTCTGACCCGTTGCGCAAGGCGGTGACACCGTTCAATGTGACCTGCCCGTTGGCCATGATCTTCAAGCCCTCATCCTTGTTGTACTGAACGTTGACTGTGGTGAAGCTCACCGTGCCGGCGCCTGAATCGTTATCCGCCAGGATGCCGATTTGGCCATTCTCTTTGGCATAGACTTTGCTGCCGCTGATGGACTTATTCGTAAAGGCTTCCAGGCCATTTCCGCCATTGTTATCAAAGTGGCTTTCGCCCATGGTGCTGGCAATGGTGATCCCACCGGTAGCTCCACTGTAATTATTATTCAGCGAAGCGCCGTGATTGCCGTTGTTGCTGGCGTTGATATTATCGATGGTGATCGCGCCCTTGGATTCCACGTACAGGCCATTCGATCCGTTCCCATTCACGATAACTTTCTTCACGTTGACCGGTTGGGGTGTGCTTGTATCTTTATTAGTGATATAAACCCCGTAAATAGCGTTATTTTGGACGCGCAGGTCGGTCAGGTTGACCGCGCCAAACACCGTAGCATATACACCATCAGAACCATTACTCCAGAATCTGGCGTTCAGAATGGTCAGCGGAGCCAGGATGCTGGGAGCCGGATTCTCGAGATAGAAGCCATCGTATACATTGCCATTGCCCGCTACCATGTTCAGTGTCACTGCGCCGCCGGATCGAATATCCAGGCCGTTGCCCCAGTTTCGATAGAAACCGCTGTACTGGCCGGAGATGGTGGATTTGACCATCACGGTACCCGTCCCAAACGAGTTATTGCTGTAGAGACCGCTATTGCCGTTGGTTGTGGCATTGGCATTGGTTACGCTGACATTGCCCTTGGTAGCGATATGGATACCATAAGCATTGTTTCCGCTAAAATCACGGATGGCGGCATTGTTGATGGTCACGGTACCGCTGCCGGTGCAGGCATGCAGGTCGCCATCATATTGGCAATTATCCAGCCAGACTCCGCTTGATTCATAGAAGTCGTTTTCATACGTATCTTCGGAATCATTCAGCGACAGGTCATAGAAACCGTAACCGCCGCTCACTTCCACGATGAACGTCCCATCCCATTCAGGAATGAATTCCAGCGTAGCGTTGGAACCGCCGCCGCTGTCCGCGTCATCGATGAAATTCCAGTTGCTGTCGAAGATCCTGAAATACGGTTCGAAATCGTCGCTGTCCAGCTCAACCACAACCTTCACCCCGTCGGACCCGTCAAACCAATAGCGATCGTTATCGTTGTAATTACCCAGGTGCTCATATTGGCTTTGGCCGTGTTCCGAAAGGTCCATGAAAGAATCGTGCAGCGAGTTGCCACTAGCCTCCACGTTGTTCAGGGTGATGTTCCCGAGCGAGTTCACCTCCAGCCCGCTTCCGACGTTGTTGTAATTGAACTTGCTATTGGAGATGCTCACGCCCATCGGCGAGAGTGCGCCGGCATTATCAACCGTTGCACCGGTTCCGTTGTTATTCACCTCCAGACCATTCAGCGTGACCGCGCCCCGCGAAGTGATGGCCAGGCCCTTGTCATTGTTGCTGAATTCGCAGACTCTGCCGCCGGTGCAATTGATGGTTACCGGCGCTACGCCGGCCTGGTTCAGGACTATCACTCCCACCGAGGTCGGGTTGTTAATGGCATTGATGTTGGTCAGGGTGACCGCTCCGCCGGTATAGATGAACAGTGATGGCGTGCCGTTGGTATTGTTGAAATCGACATTGGCAACCGTGACGGAAGCCAAGGGCGAACCGGACCAGGACATCATACCTGCGCAGCCTTCTTTTATATTGCCATTCGCGCTGCCATTGTTCCAGGTCATGGGTCCGTTGGCGTTCACCACCAATCCCACCACCCAGTTGTTATCCAGGTGGGCAGTATTGATGGTCATGGAAGCTGTCGAGGAGCCGGTCAGGTCGATGGAAAGTCCGCGCCGTCCATTGCGGTATGAATCAACCTTGTTCAAGGTGGTGTTGCCGCGGGAATCGATGCGCAGGCCATCCACCGAGTTGTCGTAAGCATTGACGCCAAAACCCATAGCAGCCAGGTTGTTCACGGTGACACCGGCAATGCCGGCGGTGGTATCCACTTCGATGCCGTTGACATCCGGTTCCCATTCATTGCCATACTCCAGGTCATTCAGGCTCAGGACGTAATTCCCGCCCGAACCCCATCTCTGGGTGACTTCAATCGTGTAGAAAGCATCCGCGTCGGATTCAAATTCGATTGACAGGGAATTCTCCTCCAGGTCATTATCGCTTCCCACAACCTGGTTTCCATCAGCATCGTAGACGTAGATCTGCGGCATAAAATCGTCGCTCTCCAGGCTGATCTTGACCGTTCCGCCGCTGGAAGTGGCCTTAAAGCTCCAGCGGTCGGGTGTCCAGTAGTACCAACCTTCATCG
>Ga0116191_1001317_pt1 | contig 20316 bp, 22 predicted proteins | sample AD_UKC111_MetaG_FD_89897 | JGI IMG/M metagenome (GOLD analysis project Ga0116191, IMG submission 89897) | Active sludge microbial communities of municipal wastewater-treating anaerobic digesters from Hong Kong - AD_UKC111_MetaG | ecosystem: Engineered > Bioreactor > Anaerobic > Digestate... | reverse complement strand
GTCGAACGCATCAACCTGCCCCTGCAGTTCCTCGAGGGTGGAGGCCAGCGCTTGCTTGTCGAGAAACCGGAACAGGGTCTGGTGAAAACGCTCGTTCTTGCCCTGCGTCGTCGGCTTGTAGGGCTTGCCGGTGATCGCCTCGACGCCCAGCGAGGTGACATAAGAGACGAGCTGGCCGAGCACTCCGCGGCGGGACGGGTTCAACGCCGCCCCGTTATCGGAGAGCAAACGCTGCGGAACACCGTGAGCGGCGATGCCTTTGCTGACGACAGCGATGGCTCCCTCGGAGGTCTCTCCCCAGGTCACGTGGGAGGCGATCGCCAGCCTGGAGTGGTCGTCGATGAGCTGGAAGATGACACACTTGCGACCGCCGGTCAGAACGTATTCGGTCGCGTCCAGCTGCCAGCACGCGTTCGGCGCCGGATAGACGAACCGCCGATACGAGGCCCGCGGCTTCTTCCGCGGCTCGACCTTTGCAACTCCCTGATCCCGGAAGATCCGCGACAGCGACGCCGTCGACGGCGCGACCATCCCGAGCGAGCGCATCTTCTCGTGAACACTGATCGGACCGTGATCCAGGCCGGAGCGCTCCAACGCCGCTCGAACCCCGACCGCCTGCTCCACGATGTCTTGGGTGATCTGCGACGGGCTTCGCCTCGGCCGCCTGGACCGAGGCTCCAATGCCGCCGCCGGCCCATCAATCAGGGCGCGTTTGCGGATCGCATAGAAGCTCTCCCTCGAGATGTTGTGCTCCGCGCAAAACGTCGTCACCGCACCCCGCGGCTCATCGGAAGGCCACTGGACGATGGCAAGACGGACACGGGGATCAACAGGCTCAACACGGCTCATCCCTCAAACATCGAGCCTGAAGTGTCAAGACCAAACAGCCCCGAAGCGTCAGGGATGTGGTGAGGCAGAACTGTCAGGGATGTCCTGATAGATCACAACCCCTCCGCCGGCCTTAGGTCCTGTCGGCTTCCTGCAGCTCGGGCTCGATGGTCGCGGCATCCGGACGACGTCCGTCGCGGAAGACGGACGTCTCGGGTTCGGGATGCCGTCGGCCCTGCACGATGATCAGGGCGACTCCCAGAGCGATCGCGACGAACGATGCCCAGATGTTCGCGGGGATGCCGAACATCACGTTGCTCGTGGGGTCGATGCGGATGGCCTCGAGCCAGCTGCGCCCGAGCCCGTACCAGATCAGGTAGACCCCGAAGGCGCGCCCCCACCGCAGCGACCACCGGCGCTCGGCGGTGAGGATGATCGCGACACCGACGAGGTTCCAAATGATCTCGTACAGGAACAGCGGGTGGAAGAGCGTCCCGGCGGGCAGGTCCGACGGGAACATGGTGTCGGTCGGGAGGATCTCCAGCCCCCACGGCAACGTCGTCGGCAGCCCGAAGAGCTCGTGGTTGAAGTAGTTGCCGAACCGGCCGAGCGCCTGGGCGACCAGCATGGCGGGCGCGAGCGCGTCGGCGAACGACCAGAAACGGATACCGGTGCGCCGGCATCCGATCCAGGCGCCGACTGCGCCCCCGAGCAAGGAGCCGTACAGCGCGTTGCCGCCATCCCAGATCGCAAAGACGTCCCACAGGTTTGCGCCGGGGTAGAAGTAGTCTCCGACGTGGGTGAACACATGGTAGAAACGTGCCCCGATGATTCCCAGCGGCACGGCCCAGATGATGACGTCGAGCACGACGCCGTTCTCGGCTCCCCGCGCGGTGAGGCGTCGCTGCGTGATGATGACCGCGGCGATGATGCCGGCGAGGATGCACAACGCGTAGGTGTGGATCGTCAGCGGGCCGAGCGGGAACTGCGCCCACGCGGGAGGTGGACTGGGGATGCTGGTGAGGATCATGAAACCGCCTTGGTGTGGTGGCCACGCGTTGGCCCCGTTCCATCATCGTTCGACAGCGCGGAGTTCACAATCCGGTGCGCCCGTGCCCTTCAGGTCGTAGCGGGGCCGCATCGGCAGAATCGTCAGGGCTACGGGCAAGGCCGCACTCTACGGGCTCGTGGTTTGAGCCGAGGGTTGGACCGCTGGACTCACGGCCCAGTTCGGTGCGCCTTCGGTTGGCAGGGCTCGCAAGCCCTCGCGCCGCAGGATCTCCTGCAGTTCGGCAATCATGAGGATCTGGCGTTGGCTGATCTCCAGCACGGCCTCGATGTCTGCTTTCGCGGCGAGGTTGGTGTCAAAGTCGTGCTGGGCGAGCGCGGCGGCTATGCCGTCCTGCCGTTTGGCGGCAATGAGCAGGATCGCGCCCTGGAGGCCGGCGAGCATGCTGAGGAAGAGGTTCAGCAGGATGAAGGGGTACGGATCCCACGCGATGCGGAACGAGTTGATGGCGGCCCAGATGATCATGAAGACGACGAAAGCACCGACGAACAACCAACTGCCCATCGAGTTGCGCAGGCGATCTGCGGCGCGTTCTCCGCGTGTCAGTCCATCCCGATGTTGCTCATGCCACGTGCGGGTCGGAGTGGGGCGCTCACTGTGTGTAGTCATGGACGGAGCGTAGGCGCGAACAGAGTTAGCGCCACGATCGGGTCCGGCAGCGAATGATCCTCGGGCCTCGCGGGTAGGCGCAATGGTTCGATAGCAATCGCAGAGGGAAGGTGGCTCTTGACTGAGGGCTGGCGCAGTTGATCGGCAACCGCGCCAGGCGATGGATCCAGGCCTCCAACGGCGAACGGCATGGCATCGGTGATCAGGAGGAGGTCCACCCCACGGTCATGCACGAGCACGACCAGCTCAGTGTCGTGGTTGGCTGCCACTCGCATTGCCTGCCGGAGGAAGATCCGGGCGCTGCCCAAGCGGCACCGGTACTCGCGACCCCCGTAGTGCACGATCACTGTGGCCGTCTCCGGCGGCGTGGTGGTCGGAGACTCAGTCAATGCCATGGCGTGCATCGCAACTCCTTCGATCGTGAGTTCGCGGCTCTCGTGCACTCACCCTGAGTCTTCCCGGCACACGCTGGAGGCCGACCTCGCGTTGACTATGGGTCCCCTGTGAGTTCTGAGCGGGGCCCGCCCGGGGGATTGGCGAAGTTCGACGTCTCTCATCGTGCTCTCACGGTGCCCTGAATACGGTCGGCACCATGACGAATTCAGCAATCGCGACGGACAACCTGTCGAAGTCGTACGGATCCACGCTGGCCCTCGACGCCCTCTCGCTGGAGGTAGCGGCGGGCGAGGTCTTCGGCCTGCTCGGCCACAACGGCGCTGGCAAGACGACCACGGTCAATGTGCTCACAACGCTGCTCGAGCCCACCTACGGCAATGCCGAGGTGGCGGGCCACAGCGTCACCGCGGATGCCATGGGCGTGCGGCGGTCGATCGGGTACCTGCCCGAGAACGTGCAGTTCTACGACAACCTCACGCTGATGGAGAATCTGCGGTTCTTCGCCGAGCTGTCGGGCCTTCGTCGCCCGGATCAGCGCATTCGCGACGTGCTGCGCATCCTCGACTTCGAGGGTCGGGACCGGCAGAGGCTGGGTACTTTCAGCAAGGGGATGCGCCAGCGGGTCGGAATCGCGCAGGCGATCCTGCATGCGCCGTCGGTGCTGTTCCTCGACGAGCCGACCTCGGGTCTGGATCCGGAAGGGGTGCGCACCCTTCGCGAGACGATCGTTCGCCTGAACTCCGAGTTCGGCATGACGATCTTCATGAACACGCATTTGCTGTCCGAGGTGACCAAGACGTGCACGAGCATCGGGATCCTCCGGGGAGGGACGCTCGTGCACCATAACACCCTGGCGAAGACCCTCGCTGATTTCCCGGGCGAGGACTCCTTGGAGGAGATCTACTTCCAGCTGGAGTCGGAGCGAGTCTCGTGAACACGTTCCTGGTGAGCGCTCGGCACGAGATGCTCAACACGCGACGTGCTCGGACCGCCCACATCCTTCTCATCGTGTTCATCGGGATGGTGATCGCCTCATCCGTGATCGGCTGGGTCACGAACCAGACGGTAACCGGCGTCTACAACAAGGTCGTCGCCGACGGCTTGACGACGGCGCCCAACCCGTTCGCCGGTGTGAGTCCGCTGTATTACGCCCGCAATGCCGTCATCTACGTGCTGCTGATCGGCTCACTGATGGCAATTGTGCTCGGGGTGCAGGCCACCGTGCGTGACCGCAAGGCCTCCACCGTCGACCTGGTGCTCAGTCGACCGGTCGCCACCCCCGCCCGGCTGCTGGGTCAGCTCGCCGGACTCGCGGTGGTGCTCGCGGCGGTGATCGGCATCAGCTTCTCGGTGAGCTGGCTGATCTTCAGCATCATCAACGGTGCTCCGCTGGGCTGGGGGGATACGGGGCGGGTCATCGCCTTCGGGCTGCTGTCGTGGGTTCTCCTGACCAGCTTCGCCCTTCTCGGGATGCTCACCGGTCTGCGAAGCAAGCAGCAGACCACGGCGCTGCTGGTGCCATTCGTAATCTGGAGCGCCGTCGCATTCGTGCTCCCGCAGATCGGCACGGCGGCCCGCCCGGTTTCACTGCTCAATCCCGTACCGGCCCTGGCATCGACAGGCGGCTACTTCGACGTCGTGTCCGCCTTCACCGGTCCCCTGTCGCTGACCGAGCAGTTCAAGCGGGCATCCAGCATCATCCTGCAGGACCCGAACGTCACCGGTGAGGCTACCTCGAGCATCCTCATCCTCCTTGCTTTTCTCGTCATCATGACGGTCGTCGTCGTGGTGACTCCCCGCAATCGAATGAGGAGTGGTCTCAATGAGTAGCACCTGGGTCATCGCCAGCAAGGAGCTGCTCGACCTGCGCCGCGACCGCCTCTTCGCCGTGCTCATCGGATTCCTCGCGATCGCAACGCTGATCTCTGTCGGAGTCGCGGCTGCAGCCTTCCGCACCGAGCTGGATGCCTACAACCTGTATGTACAGCAGCTCGCGGCCAGCGGCAGCACTACGCCCCCCGCAGAACCGCAGCTGTTCCCGCTGCAGCTGCTGCGGGGCGGGGTGGAGTATCTCGAGATCCTCGGGGCGCTGTTCGCGATCGTTCTCGGCTACGGCACGGTCGCCAAGGAGAAGTATCGGGGCACCCTGCAACTGCTGTTGAGCCGCCCGGTCGGTCGCTTCGCGATCCCGGCCGGCAAGGTGCTCGGTCTCGCCGTGGTGTGGCTCGTCGTGGTCGCGGTGCTGACGCTGCTGACGACTCTCGCCATCCTGGTGATCGGCAATGCGCCCTTGCAGGGGATCGACCTCGTGAGGATCCTCATCGCGGCGGTCGTGGCGTGGGTGTACCTCGTGTTCTGGAGCTCGCTGGCGATCGGGATCACCGCCCTCTCGCCGCGGTTGAGCACGGGCCTGATCGTGTCGATCGTGGTGTGGTTGGCGTTCGTGCTGATCATCCCGCAGATCGGCGACACGATGGATCCCGACAATCAGGTTCCCGGCGGACTGTTCGCCACCCTGCAGATCCAGAAGCCGGACGAGCTGAAGGTGCTGGCGAACTTCGCGGCCTTCGACGGCATCCGCAACGGTCTGGAGGTCTCCTCGATCACCAAGCACTTCGAGCGCCTGTCGTTCGCGTTCTTGGGAATCAAGGACAAGTACAACCAGCTGCCCCTGGGGCTCGTCTGGGCCGACATGTGGGGCTACGCCATCACACTCGCGGCGGCGACCCTCGCCTCCGTGACATTCGCCGTCGGGGCTACTACCCGACGCAATCTGCAAAGGAAGATCTCATGAAACTACGACTGCTCGTTCCCGTCGCCCTCGTGGCATCCCTCTCCGTCGTCGCGCTAGCAGGCTGCCAGGCGTCGAGCCCGGCTCCGGCCAGCTCGTCCGCCGCCTCCGGCTCGACGACCACGGCGGTGCTTCCGGTGAACTCGAACCCGATCGCCAACACCAGCACCGCTCCGGGGCTCACGATCGTGTCCGCCGCGGCGGAGGACAACGTCGACCCGGTCACGAACGCCGCGATCGACGACCGGCTTCAGGTGACGGTGCGCAACGACACCACTAGCGAACTGTCCTCGTTCGAGATCTACTACGTGATGACGGACGTCACGACCAAGCAGAGCGAGGCCTACTACCAAGCGCTGACCGGCTTCACGCTGGCCGCGGGCGCGACGGGTACGCTGTCGTTCGACGGTGAGACCGGACCGGGCCACTTCCCGGAGAACACCTTCAGTCTCTACCGCAGCTCCAAGAACCAGGTGGACTTCACCATCGAGGTCAGTGCTGGCGGAGTCCAGGTGGCCAACGCCACCGCCACGAAGGGATCAGGAGCCGGGGATGCCGCAGACTGATCCGGGCCTGAGAGCCTTCCTGTGAAGATGCTTGTCGTGGAGGACGACGTCCGCATCGCGGACGTCGTCCGACGCACGCTCTCCGAAGCCGGCTACGCCGTCGACGTCGTCCACACCGCCCCGGCCGGGGTCGAGGCATTCGAGATCGAGACCTATGATCTGGTCGTCCTCGACCTGATGCTCCCCGGGTTGCCGAGAGGGGGCATGGATGTCTGCGCCCGCATCCGCGAACTCAACCACGACATCCCGGTGCTCATGCTGACCGCGCTGGACTCCACCCGCAAACGAGTGGAGGGCCTGGATGCCGGGGCCGACGACTATCTCGTCAAACCCTTCCACCTCGTCGAGCTCGTCGCCCGTGTTCGCGCCCTACTTCGCAGAGCCCCGCGTGCACACGCCCCCATCCTCACCGCCCAAGGCGTCGCACTCGACCCGGCGACGCGCACCGCGACCCGCAACGGCCGAACCATCGTGTTGACCGCGAAGGAGTTCGCCGTGCTGGAATATCTCATGCGAAACCCCGGCCAGATCATCAGCGCCTCGGAGCTGATCACCCACGCCTGGGACAGCAACTACGAGGGGTACAGCAACGTCGTGCAGACCTACATCCGCTACCTCCGTCAGAAGCTGACCCTGCCTGGCGAGATCGAGATCATCGAGACCCGCCGCGGTGCCGGCTACGTGATCGCCGCCGACCGATGATCTTCCGCCGCGCGATTCTCAGACTCACCGTGACCTACACGGTGGTACAGCTGCTGCTGTTCGGTGCATTCGCGCTCGGCATCTACGCCTTCGTCACCGGTGCCTTCGACTTCGACGCCCCCACACTGGAGTCCGCCGGAACCGTCGACGCCGAACAGAGCTTCGCCACTCTGCGAACCGGGTTGATCGCCGGGTATGCGATCCTGGTGATCCTCCTGCCGATCTCCAGCTACCTGATGGCCCGGGGTGCCCTGACCCCCATCCGGCGCAGCTACGAACTCCAACAGCGATTCGTCGACGGCGCCTCCCACGAATTCCGCTCACCCCTGAGCGTGATCCAGGGAGAACTGGAACTCGCCCTCGCACGATCCCGAACGCCGGCCCAATACCGATCAGCCATGGCGAAGGCACTGGATGCGGCAGAGGGTCTCACGCGACTGACCAATGACCTGCTCCTGCTCACCCGCGACAGTTCGGACGAGCTGGAGGCCACCTTCGAGCCGGTCTCCCTCAACGAGATCGCGCACTCCGTGGCCCGGGCCACCGGCACGAACGTCACCGTCGACGAGACCCGACCGGTGCTCGTCGATGGATCCGCCGAGCTTCTCACCCGCGCAGTGACCAACCTCGTCGACAACGCCGTCAAGTTCACTGACGGCACGGCAGCGATCACGATCTCCATCACCACCAACGGCAAGGCCGCGCACCTCGCCGTCGCCGACACCGGCGCCGGGATGAGCGAGGCCGAGGCCGCGCATGCCTTCGACCGATTCTGGCGAGCGTCAGAATCACGGAACACCCCCGGCTTCGGGTTGGGCCTGCCACTGGTCCAGCAGATCATCACCGCACACCACGGCAAAGCAACCATCATCTCGGCGCCCGGCGCGGGAACGACCGTCACACTGACCCTGCCTGAGTACCAGCCGTGAACTGAGCCGGAGGGCCGGCCACTCTCATGCTCATCTCACGATCGCCTTCCTAGCGTGGAATCAACGTCATGCACCTCGCATGGCGCAGCTCCACGAAAGGACAACACCATGCAGAAGAAGACGAAGATCGCCGCAGGATCCGCAGCGGCACTCGCGATTCTCGTTGCCGGAGGGCTCGCCGTGGCGCTGCCCGCCCAGGCCTCCCCGGTCGCCAAGACCGTCTCGGTCGTCGAGCCGGTCGATGCGACGGACACCGACAACGTGCAGAACGAGGTCGAGGACGGGGCCGCTGACAACGAGGGCACGGAGGCCGCCGGCACCGAGGTCGAGGACGGCGCGAACGACTCGGAGACCGCCGACGAGACCGGAGCCGAAGACATCAGCGACGACGTCGGAGGAGTCCCCGTCGAGGACGGCACTCAGGACTGAGTGCTCACGGGGCCGGCGTCACGCGCCGGCCCCGTGAGGCCCCACCCTCCCATCGAATCCTTCGAGGCCTCCACCATGAACTCACTGAACCGCCCCTCGGGCACGCCACCGGTCGGCGCGTTCTTCGGCGTACTCGGTCTCACGTTCGTCGTGCTGACCGGCGTGTTCATTCGATCCATGTGGCAGAACCAGCCCCTTCCCATCGACTCGTGGTGGCATGACCTGCTGGCTGCCCACCGCAACGCCCTCGCCGATGCCAGTGCTCGGTTCCTCAACGTGGTCGGGGGAACCTGGTCGATGGCCGCGGTCACCGCACTGCTGATCGCGGTCCTCCTGCTCCGACGCCGCTGGCGCGAGGCGCTTCGCATCGGCGCGACGGTCGCTGTGGCATCCGGAGCATGCACCGTGCTCAAGCTGCTGATCGCCAGACCGCGTCCCCTCGATGGCATCGTCGACGCCGGGTCGGACTCGTTCCCGTCTGGCCACACCACGACAGCGGCCGCTCTCACCGTCGCCATCGCTCTCGCGTTCCCTCACGTTTGGTCATGGGCGCTCGCCGCGGTCTGGGTTCCCGTCATGGCGGTCAGCCGCACCTATCTGCTCGTCCACTGGGCCACCGATGTGCTCGCCGCTGCCGTGCTGGGGGCATCCGTCGCTCTCATCGTCGTGGCGGTCGTCACGGCGCTGTTCGAAAGGTTCGCGGAACCCAACACCCCTCCGACCCCTCCGATCCGCACCGCGATCTCCGGTGTCCAACTCAACCGAATGGAAACTCCCGTCTCATGACCGCAACTCTGCCCGACCACGTCCGCACGATCCTCTTCAACCGGGTGCCCGAGGTCACCTTCGCGTTCTGGGTGATCAAGATCCTCTCCACCACCTCCGGGGAAACGGCCGCGGACTACCTCAACTCGACCCTCGGACTCGGGCTCACCATCACCTCATGGATCATGACCGGGCTACTGGTCATCGCCCTGACCGCCCAGTTCGCGACCAAGCGCTACACCTCCGGGATCTACTGGACCGTCGTCGTGCTCATCAGCGTCGTCGGCACCCTGCTGACGGACACGATGACCGACAGCTTCGGGGTTCCGCTCTGGCTGAGCACCGTCGCCTTCTCCGCCCTGCTGGCGGTGACGTTCGGGATCTGGTTCGCCCGCGAACGCACTCTCTCCATCCACACGATCTTCACCCGTCGTCGCGAGGCGTTCTACTGGATCGCGATCCTCTTCACCTTTGCCCTCGGCACCGCGGCCGGCGACCTGATCACGGAGGGGTTCGGACTCGGCTACCTCTTCGGCACGCTCCTGTTCGCCGGCCTCATCGGCGTGATCGCGATCGCCCGGTTCGTGTTCCGGGTGAACGTGGTCTTCTGCTTCTGGGCCGCTTACGTCCTTACCCGCCCCCTCGGGGCATCGATGGGCGACCTGCTCTCCCAGGCGTCGGCCGACGGCGGTCTCGGCCTCGGCACCACCGTCACCAGCATCATCTTCCTGGGCATCATCATCGGCGTCGCCACCTACCTCGGAATCAAGGTCGGACGACAGCGTCGCGTCGCTTCCGCAGCGCAGCGGGATCCCGCCGTCGCGGCGGTGTGAGCATTCGACGTCACGGCCCGCCATCGGACTCACGACGGCGGGCCGTGAAGTCGTAGTCACGCGGACACCCGTCGTTCAGCAGTATTGCCGCGAGAAGAAGCGCGCATCGAGACGTTGCTGCACGCATCGGCAATCGGAATGTAGTCAAAGCATGCAAATGCAACGACATTTGCCTGAAAATACCGAGGAAGAATAAGCCTCTGAACAGCACTTTTACTGGTGGCTCCGACGGGCGTCGATCCCGTGACCTCACGATTTTCAGTCGTGCGCTCTACCAACTGAGCTACAGAGCCCTGCACCTCCGCAGAGGTACAAGATAAGGCACGGCAATCTGGCGAGAGATATACCGTGCCTTGCGACCCTGACCGGACTTGAACCGGCGACCTCCGCCGTGACAGGGCGGCGCGCTAACCAACTGCGCTACAGGGCCTAGCTTTTTCGTTCTGTGTTTGGTGACCCCAACGGGATTCGAACCCGTGTTAACGCCGTGAAAGGGCGCCGTCCTAGGCCACTAAACGATGGGGCCTCGACGTCACAGAACGTCTCAGCTACCGAGGGTCAAGCATAAGGGGCGGCGGGGGAATTGCCAAACGGGTGACGGGATGCGCTTGTTTGCGCAACGGGGGCGAATGTCCGCGGCATCCGGGGGTCTGAAAGGTAGTTTCAAGTCGGAGTTGAAGCTTGCTGGGTTTTCCAGCGACCTGTTGTTACTGTTAACACTGTTATTAGTGTTATCAACGTGACTCGGGCACGGTGACTACACGATTCGGGGAGCAATGAGAATCACGCGCATTCATCGGGGGATGACGAGCCGCACGGCGGCACTGCCCAGCGGTATGCGGGGCAGACGTCTCGCGGCGATTCTCGCTGTGCTCGCGACATTCGCCACCGGCACCATCATTGCCAGCGCACCCGCCTACGCCACCGACTACCCGACCTGGAGCGACGTCGCTGCGGTGCGCAACGACGAGTCCGCGACGGCCAACAAGATCGCCGAGATCGAGGGCATGCTCGCCGGCCTTCAGGCCGAAGCCGAGCGCACCCAGAAAGACGCCGAAGCCAAGGGTGTGATCTGGGGCATCGCCGACGCGAAGTTCCAGGAGGCCGCCTACCGCGCCGACAACCTGAAGAAGCAGGCGGATGCCGCAGCCGCAACCGCGCTCGCATCCGGGCAGCGTGCCGGCCAGTGGGCCGCCCAACTCGCGCGCTCCGGCGGCGGGGACATCACCACCGACCTGTTCGCGAACACCGGCGACGCCGACAACCTGCTCTACGGGCTGGGCATGTCGAGCAAGATCTCCGACCAGGCGTACTCCATCTACGAGCGTGCGCTGCTCGACCGCAACACCGCGCAGGCGCTGACCGACCAGGCCGACGTCGCCAAGAACGAGCTCGAGGCGCTCAAGCTGGTCGCGGAGAAGGCGTTCAACGAAGCGCAGGCCTCCGCCGACGCCGCGGGCAAGGCACTCGCCGAGCAGCAGGACAACCAGGCGCGCCTGCAGCAGCAGCTCATCGTGCTCAAGGAGAAGCGTGCCGCGACCGAGGCCGACTACCTGGCCGGGGTGCGCGAGCGCATCGGCAGCGGCGCGAGCCTCGACGCCGGCGAGATCAGCCTCAGCGGCTGGGCCCGTCCGACGGCCGGCCGCATCACCGACGGCTACGGCCCACGGGTGTCTCCGCTGCCCGGCGCCTCCTCGTTCCATCAGGGCACTGACATCGCGGCCTCGTGCGGCCAGGGCATCTACGCGGCATCCAGCGGCACCGTCGTCTACGCGGGCTGGAACGGCACCTACGGCAACTTCGTGATGATCGACCACGGCGGCGGCATCACCACCGGCTACGCGCACATCGTCAGCGGCGGCATCCTCGTCTCTTATGGCCAGGAGGTCGTCGTCGGCCAGCAGATCGCCTCTGTCGGCTCGACCGGTCTGTCGACCGGATGCCACCTGCACTTCGAGGTGCGCATCAACGGCTACTCCACCGACTCTGTTCCGTTCATGGCTGGCCAGGGAATCACTATTGGCTGATACGCGGTGTGAGAGTTCGGAGCGGTAGTGTCCAGGCACTTCCGCCCCATGGGGGCGCTCGCTACCGTCGTTGTCGGCGCGGTTCTCGTTGCCGTCGGCATCGTGGGCCCCGTGGCGGCGGAGGACTACCCCTCGTGGGATGACGTGCAGGCCGCCCGCCAGAACGAGGCCGACACACAGGCCGCCATCGACGAGATCGAGGGGCTTCTCGTCGGTCTCGAGACCGAGGCCGCCGATCTGGGCCGCACCGCGCAGGTCAAGGCTGAGGCCTACAACGCCGCCAACTCCGCGCTCGAAGACGCCACCGCGGCGGCCGACGCGCTCGCGCGTCAGTCGAAGGATGCCGCGGCCAAGGCCACCGAGTCCAGCCAGCGTGCCGGCCAGCTCATCGCCCAACTCGCGCGCACCGGAGGCGGAAGCCTCACGCTGGAGCTGCTCATGAGCTCGAACGCCGACGATCTGCTCGGCTCGCTCGGCACGCTCACGAAGGTCAGCGCGCAGGCGGGCGAGATCTACCGCCAGGCCGTCATCGACAAGAATCTCGCCGGCTCACTCGCCGAGCAGGCCAAGGTCGCGCAGACCAAGCGCGCCGAGTTGGCAGCGACCGCCAAGTCCGCCTACACCGAGGCCCAGTCCGCATCGGATGCCGCGCTCGCGCGCCTCGCGGAGAAGCAGGCCGCGTCCGACCAGCTGTACGCGCAGCTCGCCTCACTCAAGGGCACGACCTCGTCGGTCGAGCAGGGCTACCTCGAGGGACTGACCGCGGAGCAGGAGGGGCAGAACCAGCCGTCCCCGCCCGACTCAGGTCCTGCGCCCAACCCGCCGCCGCCCGCCCCGAACGGCTCGGCCGTGGCCGGTGCGCTCTCGTTCGCCTACGCGCAGCTCGGCGACATGTACCAGTTCGCGGGCTCCGGCCCCGACGTGTGGGACTGCTCGGGACTCACCCGCGGCGCCTACGCCTCGGTCGGGGTCTACATCGGCACCCACAGCGCGACCAACCAGTACTGGACGATGGCCTACGCCGGCCGGCTTGTTCCGCTCAGCGACATGGTTGCGGGTGACCTGATCTTCTACGCCGACAACGGTGACATCAGCAACAGCGCGTACCACGTGACCATGTACGTGGGCGGCGGGCAGATGATCGAGGCGCCCTACGACGGCGTTCCGGTGCGCGTGGTCAACGTGCGGTACTACGACATCGTGCCGTACGCGGGTCGCCCGACGCCCTGAGGCTGGTTGAGTAGCGCGTAGCGCGTATCGAAACCCTCGGTTGTGCTGGTTTCGATACGGCGCTGCGCGCCTACTCAACCGGTCGGGCTCAGTGGCCTTCGGCCTTCAGCTTCTCGAAGCCCGCGAGCACGATCTCCTCGGCGCGCGCGGCGCCCTCCCAGCCCTCGACCTTGACCCACTTGCCGGGCTCGAGGTCCTTGTAGTGCTCGAAGAAGTGCTCGATCTCCTTGCGGGTGTACTCGGGCACGTCGTCGAGGTCCTGGATGTGCGACCAGCGCGGGTCCTTCGCCTGCACGCAGATCACCTTGGAGTCGATGCCGGCGTCATCCGTCATGTTGAAGACGGCGACCGGGCGAACCGAGATGGTCACGCCGGGGAACGTCGGGTAGTCGAGCAGCACGAGCGCGTCGACGGGGTCGCCGTCGAGGCCGAGGGTGTTCTCGAAGAAGCCGTAGTCGGTCGGGTAGACGAAGCCCGTGAAGAGCACCCGGTCGAGGCGCACGCGACCCGACTCGTGATCGACCTCGTACTTGTTGCGCGAACCCTGCGGGATCTCGATGATGACGTCGTACGCGGCCATGGCAATGCTCCTTGAGGTGGTGCGGGGGATGCTGCAATAACGTTAGCGGATGCCGCCAACTCGCCCGCGACTCACCCCCGCCATCGCGGACGTGCGGCGTGCGGCGCGCTCAGCGCTGGTCGACTTGGCCCGGACCGTCGCTGTACCAAATGCAGGAGATTCCTCGACTGGGCCCCTCGCATCCCAACACAGCACCCCGGCCCCGCAGGAATCTCCTGCATTTGGCAAGCCAACCGGCGATGCCCCCCTCGTTCTCGTGGCCCTCAGCGGCGGCCCCGACTCTCTCGCGCTCGCCGTGGCCACCGCGTTCGAGGCACCGCGGGCCGGGCTGCGCGCGGGCGCCGTCATCGTCGACCACGGCCTCCAACCCGGGTCGGCGGATGCCGCGGCGCACGCCGCCCGCCAGGCCGAGACTCTGGGCCTCAGCCCCGTCATCATCCGCACCGTCACCGTCGGCACAGACGGCGGACCGGAGGCCGCCGCCCGCACCGCCCGCTACGCGGCCCTCAACGACGTCGCCGCCGAGACCGGCGCTCACGCCGTGCTGCTCGGTCACACCCTCGACGACCAGGCCGAGACCGTGCTGCTGGGGTTGGCGCGCGGAAGCGGCGCGACGAGTGTGCAGGGCATGGCGCAGGTGACGGGACTGTATCGGCGGCCGCTGCTGGGCATCCGTCGGTCGACGACCGTGCAGTTCTGCGCCGACTCGGGGCTCGACCCGTGGTTCGATCCGCAGAACGACGACGCCGCCTATACGCGGGTGCGAGTGCGCCAGCGGGTGCTGCCGGTGCTGGAGGCCGAGCTCGGCCCGGGTATTGCCGAGGCGCTCGCGCGCACCGCCGAGCAACTGCGCGAGGACTCCGACGCGCTCGATCACTTCGCCGAGGAGCTCGCGGAAGATCTCGCCGAGCACTCCGAGGCGGGCATCTCATTGCCGGTGGCCGCGCTCGCCGCCAACCCGCCCGCGCTGCGGCAGCGACTCATCCGCCTGGCGGTCGCGAGCGAGTTCGCGGTGAGTCTGAGCCGCGCGCACACCCTTGAGGTCGCACGCCTCGTCACCGACTGGCACGGGCAGGGCCCGCTCGACCTGCCCGGCATTAGGGTGGAACGGCAGGGCGGCCTGCTCACCTTCCGAGCCGCGCTCAGACAGCGCAAGCCCAGACAGCCCAAGGAGTAGCACCAGATGGAACTCGCTGACGTTGCCGACGACCTCACCGAGGTGCTGCTCACCGAGACGCAGATCCACGACAAGATCGCCGAGCTCGCTCGCCGCGTCGAGCAGGACTACGCGGGCGAACGACCGCTCCTGGTCGGCGTCCTGAAGGGTGCCGTCATGGTCATGGCGGATGTCGCGCGCGAGCTGAAGATGCACGTCGACATGGACTTCATGGCCGTCTCGTCCTACGGCGCGAGCACCGAGTCGTCGGGTGTCGTGCGCATCCTCAAAGACCTCGATGCCGACCTCGAGGGCCGCCACGTGATCATCGTCGAGGACATCATCGACTCGGGCCTCACGCTGGCCTGGCTGCGGGCCAACCTTGAGAGCCGGGGTCCGGCGAGTCTCGAGATTCTTGCGCTGCTGCGTAAGCCGGATGCGGCGAAGGTCGACGTCGACGTCAAGTACTTCGGTTTCGACATCCCGAACGCCTTCGTGGTCGGGTACGGCCTCGATTACGCGGAGCGCTACCGCAACCTGCGCGGCGTGGCGGTGCTGGCGCCGCACGTCTACTCGTAGGTCCGCCTGCGGCGAACACGCAGATACTCCCAAGGCGCGTGACTGTAGCCTTACAGGACGTTTCTTCGATAGGAAGGTGCCGGGCTTCCAGCCCGCAACATCATGGATCTCAGGCGCACACTTCGCGGGCCGATCGTTTGGATCGTGCTCGCATTCGCAGTCATCGCGATCGGCATCACGTGGATCACCAGTGCGGCTGGATTCCGCGTCATCTCCACCCAGGAGGGCCTCGACCTGCTCAAGGGTTCGACGGTGCAGTCGGCCAAGATCGTCGACGGCGAGCAGCGGGTCGACCTGACGCTGACCAAGGCCGACGGTGACAACGGCACGAAGGTGCAGTTCTACTACGTCGCCCCCCGTGGCGCCGAGGTCGTCAAGGCGATCACCGACGCCGACGTGAAGTTCGACGACGAGGTTCCCCAGACCAACTTCTTCACGAGCCTGCTCGGGCTCGTCGTGCCGTTCCTCATCATCGGCGTGATCTTCTACTTCCTGGTCAGTCGCATGCAGGGTGGCGGCAACAGGGTGATGCAGTTCGGCAAGTCGAAGGCCAAGCTCGTGGGCAAGGAGTCGCCGCGCGTGACCTTCGCCGACGTCGCTGGCGCCGACGAGGCCATCGAGGAGCTCGAGGAGATCAAGGACTTCCTCAAGGAGCCCGCGAAGTTCCTCGCGGTCGGTGCGCGCATCCCGAAGGGTGTGCTGCTGTACGGCCCTCCCGGAACCGGTAAGACCCTGCTCGCCCGCGCGACCGCCGGTGAGGCGGGCGTTCCGTTCTACACGATCTCGGGTTCGGACTTCGTCGAGATGTTCGTGGGTGTCGGCGCGAGCCGCGTACGCGACCTGTTCGACCAGGCCAAGCAGAACTCGCCGGCCATCATCTTCATCGACGAGATCGACGCTGTCGGTCGTCACCGCGGCGCCGGCATCGGCGGCGGCAATGACGAGCGCGAGCAGACCCTCAACCAGCTGCTGGTCGAGATGGATGGCTTCGACGTGAAGACCAACGTCATCCTGATCGCCGCGACGAACCGCCCCGACGTGCTCGACCCCGCGCTGCTGCGCCCGGGTCGCTTCGACCGCCAGATCGGCGTGGACTCCCCCGACCTCCAGGGCCGCAAGCAGATTCTCGAGGTGCACGCCAAGGGCAAGCCGATGGCGGATGGCGTCGACCTCGAGGTGGTCGCCCGCAAGACGCCCGGCTTCACGGGTGCCGACCTCGCCAACGTGCTCAACGAGGCCGCGCTGCTCACCGCCCGCAGCAATGCGCAGCTCATCGACAACCGTGCGCTCGACGAGGCCATCGACCGCGTCATGGCCGGCCCTCAGCGTCGCACGCGTCTGATGAACGACAAGGAGAAGCTCATCACGGCGTACCACGAGGGTGGCCACGCCCTCGCCGCGGCGAGCATGCGCAACACCGACCCGGTGACCAAGGTCACGATCCTGCCGCGCGGTCGCGCCCTCGGCTACACGATGGTGCTGCCGCTCGAGGACAAGTACTCGGTCACCCGCAACGAGCTGCTCGACCAGCTGACCTACGCGATGGGTGGGCGAGTCGCCGAGGAGATCGTGTTCCACGACCCGACGACCGGGGCATCCAATGACATCGAGAAGGCCACGGCGATCGCTCGCCGCATGGTCACCGAGTACGGCATGAGCACGAAGGTCGGGTCGGTCAAGCTCGGCCAGGCGGCCGGCGAGCCGTTCCTCGGCCGCGACATGGGTTACACCCGCGACTTCTCCGACACGATGGCTGAGACCATCGACGAGGAGGTGCGCAAGCTCATCGAGCAGGCTCACGACGAGGCCTGGCAGGTGCTCAACGCCAACCGCGACGTGCTCGACAAACTGGCGACCGAGCTGCTCACCAAGGAGACCCTCGACCACGTGCAGTTGGCGAAGATCTTCGAGGGCGTCGAGAAGCTGCCCGAGCGTCCGGTGTGGCTGTCGAGCGACAGCCGTCCCCTGTCGGATCGCCCGCCCGTGAAGGTGCCGCTCAAGGCACCGATCGACGCCGGCCTGTCCGAGGGTGGCATCGAGTCGGAGCCGACGAAGCCGAAGCGCACCACCCGTCCGCGCAAGACTCCCGGCATCGCCACCGCCTGAGGTGCCGATGGCCATCGACTCCGGGCGCATCGAGGCGGCCGTGGCCGAGATCCTCGCCGCAATCGGTGAGGATCCGAGCCGACCGGGCCTCGTCGATACCCCGCGACGGGTCGCGGAGGCGTACGCCGACTTCTTCTCGGGGGTCGGGGCCGACCCGCTGGCGGTTCTCTCCGATGCGCTCGAGGGGGAGTCGGGCGAGCTCGTGATCGTGCGTGACATCCAGTTCCGTTCGATCTGCGAGCATCACCTTCTGCCGTTCCTCGGTGTTGCGCACGTCGCCTACGCGCCGGGTGCGCGCATCGTCGGCCTCGGTCGGCTGGCCGAGCTCGTGACACTGCTGGCCTCGCGCCCCCAGCTCCAGGAGCGCCTGACCGACGAGATCGCGGATGCCCTGACCACCGCCCTCGCCCCTGAGGGTGTTGTCGTGGTGCTCGACGCGGTGCACGGGTGCGTGTCGGCGAGGGGACCGAGGCAGGCCACGAGTTCTACGGTGACCGTCGCATCCCGGGGCACCCTCGCGGAGCCGACCGCTCGGGCCGGCGTGCTCTCGCTGATCGGGGGTGCCTCATGAGCGTGCAGCTGCTCGGCATCCTCAACGTCACGCCCGATTCGTTCAGCGACGGCGGTCTCTACGCGGAGCAGTCGGCCGCGGTCGAGCGCGGCATCGCTATGCGCGACGAAGGGGCGACCCTCGTCGATGTCGGCGGCGAGTCCACCCGGCCCGGCGCCGAGCGCATCGACCCCGAGGAGGAGCAGCGTCGGGTGATCCCCGTGGTGCGCGAGCTCGTGGCGGCGGGCGTGAGCGTGAGCGTCGACACCATGAACGCGGAGACGGCTCTCGCCGCGGCGGGGGCGGGGGCATCCGTCATCAACGACGTCTCGGGCGGCCTGGCCGACCCCGGAATGTACCGCGCCGTCGCCGAGACCGGGCTCACCTACATCGCCATGCACTGGCGTGGCCATTCCACCGACATGGATGCACTCGCCACCTACGATGACGTCGTCATCGATGTGCGCGAAGAGCTCAAGGCGCGGCTGAGCGAGATGATCGTGTCGGGCGTCGACCTGCGCCGCGTGATCCTCGACCCGGGCCTGGGCTTCGCGAAGCGCCACGAGCACAACTGGCAGTTGCTGGGTCGGCTCGACGAGTTGGCCAGCCTCGGGCATCCGCTGCTCGTGGGGGCCTCGCGCAAGCGATTCCTGTCGCCGTGGGGTGCCGAGCCCGCGGAGCGTGACGAGGCGACCGCGATCGTCAGCGCCCTGGCGGCGAACGCCGGCGTGTGGGGAGTGCGCGTGCACGACGTCGTGAGCACCAGGGCGGCGCTCGAGATCACCGAGGCTTGGCAGAACGGACGAACCGACTCATGAACCCCCTCGACGAGATCACCCTCACCGGGCTGCGTGCGACCGCGTTCCACGGTGTGCTCGACCATGAGCGCCGCGACGGGCAGGTCTTCGTGATCGACGTGACGGTGATGCTGCCGCTCGGGGATGCCGCGACGACCGACGACCTCGCCCGCACCATCCACTACGGCGAACTCGCCGAGGAGGTCGTGGCGGCCGTGGAGAGCAACCCGGTCGACCTCATCGAAACCGTCGCCGAACGCATCGCCACGGTCGTGCTCGCACACGAGCGCGCCATGTTCACGAGAGTGACGGTGCACAAGCCCCAGGCGCCGATCACCGTGCCGTTCGACGACGTGTCGGTCACGATCACCCGCGGACGCCCCGAGCGGCTCACCCCCACGGGGTTCTCGCTGTGATTCGAGCCCAACGTCTGCGCGTGGAGTTTCCCGCGGTCATCGCTCTCGGCAGCAATCTCGGCGACCGCGAGGCCACCCTGCGCGCCGCCGTCGCCGACATCGCGGCGATCGACGGCGTCGTGCTGCTGCGAGCATCGAGCCTCTACGAGACCCCCGCTCTCAAGCCCGAGGGCATCGACACGGATGCCCCGGCCTACCTCAACGCGGTCGTCGCCGTGCGCTCGGCCCTCGACCCCCACGCGCTGCTCGCCGCACTCCACGGCATCGAGAACGCCCACGGCCGGGTGCGCGACGTGCGCTGGGGGGATCGCACCCTCGACCTCGACCTCGTGAGCTTCGGCGGCCAGAGCATGGACAGCGCCGACCTCACGCTGCCCCACCCCCGGGCGCACGAACGCGCGTTCGTGCTCGCACCCTGGCTCGAGGTTGAACCCGCCGCGATGGTGCCCGGTCGCGGTAGCGTGCGCGCGCTCCTTGACGCCACCGGTGAGTCGGCGTCGGTCTATCCCGCGGAGCCGCTGCTGTGAGCCGCACCAAGCCGTTGCACCTGGTGCTGTTGGCTGCGTTCGGAGCGGTGGCCGCATGGTTGCTCGAGACTGTGCTCGCGGCATCCGGTCGGGCGGTCCTGCTGCCCCCGGTGACCCTCGCGATCGCGCTCGTGCTCATCGGCGCGATCGTTGTGATCATGGCGCTACCGGTGCGGCGCGTCTCGCGGCGCGTGGAGGGTGCGAAGGTCGACCCGTTCTACGCGACGAGGGTCGTGATGCTCGCCAAGGCGTCGAGCCTCAGCGGGGCGCTGCTCGGCGGCGCGGGCCTGGGCATCGCCTTCTACCTTCTCGGGCGCGCGGTGCTGCCCGGGGTAGGCTCCATCACGATGGCGTTCGCCTGCGCCGCCGGAGCGATCCTGCTGCTCGTGGCGGGCCTGATCGCCGAGCACATGTGCACCATCCCGCCGGAC